>Ga0315909_10006751_pt1 | contig 12917 bp, 15 predicted proteins | sample LakEriMetagenome_11_FD_203527 | JGI IMG/M metagenome (GOLD analysis project Ga0315909, IMG submission 203527) | Freshwater fungal communities from buoy surface, Lake Erie, Ohio, United States - Buoy 2 MA125 | ecosystem: Environmental > Aquatic > Freshwater > Lake | place: USA: Lake Erie, Ohio...
AATGGGTGAAGGTGGTTTTGTTGCAATGAACGATCCTCAACTTGAAACTATTATCCGTAGTTTTAGAGAGTGGGGTCGTGGCTGTTACTGTATTGGTAAACAAAACCTATTAGAGAACGGAACATGCGGTTGTAGGTTTAGTAATTGGTTGCCTTCACTGCCAGATGAGATCTTTGATCACAAATATGTTTATGAAGAGATTGGTTATAATCTAAAACCAATTGAACTACAGGCTTCTATTGGTCTTGTTCAAATGAATAAGCTAGAAGAGATTGGTGTTAAACGCCGTGAGAACTATAAGAACTTATTTAGTGCATTCGCTAAATATGAACAATACTTCCACTTACATAAAGCACAACCAGGATCAGACCCAGATTGGTTTGCATTTCCTGTTACTGTAAAAGATGGGGCTCCTTTTAAAAGGTCTGATATCTGTAAGTTCTTTGAAGCTAACATGATTCAAACTAGACCTTATTTTGCTGGTAACATTATGCTTCAACCTGCTTATAAAGGATTGATGGATCCTAAAGAAGTCATAGAGAAGTTTCCTGTTGCTCGTAAAGTTACAACCGATACGTTCTTCTTAGGTACAAGCCCTGTAATTGATAAAGAGAAGACAGACTACATCGAAACTATATTAGATCAATTTATAAGTAAGTTATGAAAATAGCGTTTTTAACTGAGATGGGATTTGAAGGCAAGATACCTTCTAACCATCCTAACATGAGAACAGAGTTTGCTTGGATGTATGCTCTAGATGCTGATCATAAAAACATACATGATTATAAGGCTGTCTCAGGATACGATCACGTATTTATTATTTTTCCAAAAGGCATAGTTTATCTAAATGCATTTGCTATAAGAATGTCTAATGATCAGAACCCAGTATCTGATCTTCTTCGTAGTGGTATAATAGACACTCTAAAGAAAAACAATAAGAAGGTTCACTTTGTGCAAGAAGGTCCACATTGGTTATGGAACGATTATGAGATCTATGACCAGGTTTATTACTATAACATGATAGCCGCGTGTGATTCGATCTTCTGTCACAATGAGCATGATACTGTATATTACAAAGGAATGTTCCAAAACAAACCTGTGAATGCTATACACACTCTATTGATTCATGATCTTATTAGTGATATTACTCCAACTAAAGAAGATAAGACTATTATTGGAGGAAATATGGCAAGGTGGTATGGTGGGTTTGAAAGTTATATCGTAGCTACAGAGTTTAAGAATAAAGTGTTTGCTCAAGACAGCCATGCTAAAAGAGACAATGAGAATTTAGTAGGAGACATTAAGCACTTACAAAGAATGATATGGGTAGACTGGATGAAGAATTTGTCTACATTTAAATACGGAGTGCATTTAATGCCAACCATTGCCGCAGGAACATTCTCACTTAACTGTGCTTATTTTGGTATTCCTTGTATTGGTAACCGTGAAGTAGATACACAGAAGCTTTGCCATCCTAGTTTATCAGTTGATGTCCACGATGTGCAAAGAGCAGTTGAACTTGCTAAGCAACTTAAAGAAGATCCTGGATTCTATGAGGAATGTTCTTATCAAGCTAAAAAGAACTATGAACTATTTTATTCAATAGATGATTGGAAATATAGAATGTTAAATATACTAAAATGAAAAATGTAAAGTGTGGAAACAACGTAAACATTTCTCACTATACTAACTTATATAATTGTGAGTTAGGAGATAATGTATTCATAGGACCTTTTGTGGAAATACAAGCTAACGTAAAAATAGGAAATAACACAAGAGTATCTTCTCATTCTTTTATATGTTCTAGTGTAGAGATAGGTGAGGATTGTTTTATAGCCCATGGAGTTATGTTTACAAATGATAAGTTTACAGAAGATAGAGATAACTGGATTGAAAGAAAAACTGTAGTAGGTAAAAATGTTAGAATAGGATCCAATGCCACTATACTTCCAGTAAACATAGGAGATGGAGCTATTATAGGAGCTGGATCAGTTGTTACTAAAGACGTTCTTCCTAACCAAGTAGTAAAGGGAAACCCAGCAAAATGAAAATAAGTATCATACATAATACATACAGATATAATCCTTTTATAAGAGAATCTGTTATATTGAATCTAAAAGCTTTAGATGAAGCTAATATAGACTATCAATACATTGTGTTTAATGATAATGGAGATAAAAATATAGATGAATTAATAAAAGATTTGAACGTACAATACCACTATAGCGATTTTAATTATGGATTTAAAATGTGTAGTGGTGGATGGGTTGGGGCAATAAAACTCTTAGAAGGAGACCTTGTACATAATATAGGTCAAGATGATGTATTTACAAGTCTATTTTATAAAAAAGTGTATGAAACATTTATTGAAACCAACTGTGATTTAGTATATTGTAATGGGTTAATGGCGAATGAAAATCTAACTATAACAGGAAATTTATTAGGGCCATTACAACAAGAGTGGAACTATAAAGATCCTAGAGGCGTATTCGATTCTTGGATGGGAGTGCAAAACAAAAAAATAACAAGGACAAATAATTACATACCAGCTCCTGGAACTATATACAAAACTAAATTACATGATGAAATAGGACCTCCTGATTTAGATAATTTTAGAGCCGTTGCAGACTTTGAATACTGGGTTAGGGTTTTATTTTATAAAAAGCATGTAGAATATATTCCATTTCCTTTATGGCTGTATAGAATCTCTAAGTACTCAGTAGGGAAAGAGGTGATAGATGGTAAAGTAAACGATAGAGACTTAGTGCCTTATTATCATGAAAGACTAAAAGAAAAATATCAAAACTTATTAGACAATGAATAATGCTATAATTACTGGAGGAGCTGGGTTTATAGCTTCTCATCTGATAGAAAAAATAAAGGATCAATATGACAAAATATACCTAGTAGATAATTTAGTAAGAACTAATAATACTAGAAATATAGATCATTTATTAACATCAAATAAGTTTGTATTTCTAAAGTTAGATATCTCTAATAAACAGGATTTTCAAACGCTAGAGTCTATAGATAATGTAACTACTCTATACCACTTAGCTGCGACTAGAATAAATAGATGTGCAAAAAATCCTTTAGAAGGACATCAATTTTTAGCTGATGGAGGATTTAATATAGTAGAGTTTTGCTCTAGGAAAAATATAAAAATGTTTTTTTCTTCTACAGCTTCTGTATATAATAATCCTAAGAAATTTCCGATAGAGGAAACTGATCCTTGTGAACCTCATACTATATATGGAGCTTCTAAATACTATACAGAGAATTTGATGAGATCGTTTGCTAAAACTCACGGACTCAAATACTCTATCTGTAGATTCTTTTCTGTATATGGAGTAAGAATGGATTGCGAAGGAGCTTATACAGAAATTATTTTTAATTGGCTAGATGCTATTAAAAGAGGAGATAGACAAGTGACTGTGTTCGGAAACCCTGATGAAAAAGTATTAGATCTTGTTTATGTTGAAGACGTAGTCAATGCTATTGTAAAGTCTACTCAAGAATGGAATAATGAGGTTTACAATGTGTCTACAGAAGAAGGAGTCACCATTTCAGATCTTATTAAAACTATTTCTGAAACTCTAAATGTAGAATTAAAAGTAGAAGCTAAGCCTGAAAATAGAAATGATATAGAAAAGAAAAGAGTGGGATCGGTGAAAAAGTTAAAAGATATAGGTTGGAACCCTGAATATAATTTATCTGAAGGAATTAAAAAAACATACAACTGGATATGCTACCTAAATGGGAAGAGTTAAAAAATGAAGTAGGACATAGATTTAATGACTTCTGTATTCTTAGAGGAAAGGAGCATATAGTTTTAGGAGACGAAGTTTGGATAGGCTATTTTACTTTATTAGATGGAAGCGCCGGATTGGAAATAGGATCTAAAGTAGCCATATCCTCAGGAGTCCATATTTACACTCATGACACATCCTTTCATAAAGCTATGAACACACAGAAAACTATAAACGGAGATCATGTTAAGAGAGCACCGGTTAAAATAGGAAATAATGTTCAAATAGGAGCAAATTCCGTAATACTACCAGGAGTTACTATAGGTGATAATGTTGTCATAGGGGCTTTATCATTAGTAAACAAAGATATTCCATCTAATAGTATAGCGGTAGGAAATCCATGTAAAGTAATAAAAACAATTAAATTATGAATAGGTTAACTGAAATAGGAATAAAACATTACACAGACAAAGCGTATGGGCATGGATTTACTGAGATCTATGAAGAATTTTTTTCTAAATATACTTCTCCAAGGATATTAGAAATAGGTGTTTATAATGGCGGATCTATGGAAATGTATAATGAATATTTTAATTATAACTGCCAGATAATAGGAGTAGACAATGGAGAACAGCTATCTTATAGGCCGACTCATAAAAATATATCTATTGTTATAGCCGATCAAAGTAAACCAGAAGAATTATTCTCTCTAGTAGAAGGAGACTTTGATATAATAATTGATGATGGAAGTCATTTTATAGAGCATCAAATTAACTGTTTTAACTTGTTATATAAGAAAATAAAACCAGGCGGTATTTACATTATAGAAGATCTACACTGTTGTTACCACCCTTTTTACAATCCAAATAATGTAAAAAACACAATAGAGTTTTTACAGACTATAGAGAAAGACTTTTATAATATAAATAATGTAAGTATATTCTCTAATAAGTCTCTAAATGAAGCTGATAATTTAAGTAGCATAACCTCTGTTATTGAATTTTAATTTATGTTAAGAGTTTGTTTGATAGGATACGGATATTGGGGAAAGAATTTATTGAGAAACTTACTTTCTATTAATGATTGTAAAGTAGAATGCGTGTGTGAATCAAACGCAATCGCTGCACAAAAAATAAAGTCTGCGTATCCTGATTTAAGTATAGAATCTGATTATAATCAAGTTTTAAGTAATAGTAAAATAGACGCTGTAGTTATAGCGACACCAACACATACTCATTTTGAATTAGCAAAAAAAGCATTGGAATCAGGAAAACATGTATTGGTAGAAAAACCTTTTACAACCTCAGTACAAGAAGCAGAGACTCTAATAAACATAGCTCAGCAAAAAAACCTGGTGCTGATGGTAGATCACACTTTTTTATATAGTGGTGCTGTTAAAAAAATTAAGAGCTTAATAGATTCTGATACTATAGGTAAACTACAATATTTTGATTCTACGAGAATCAATCTAGGATTAATACAATCAGATATTAATGTCTTGTGGGATCTAGCTCCTCATGACCTATCTATATTATCTTATATATGTAATGAAGAAGCTATTGGTGTAACCGCAAGTGGTATATCACACACTAACAATAACATAGAGAATATAGCATACATGACCATCAATTACCCATCAGGATTTATAGCGCATTTGAATTGCTCATGGTCTTCTCCTGTAAAAGTAAGAACTACTTTAATAGGAGGTGATAAGAAGATGATCGTATACGATGATATAAATCCAACTGAAAAGGTAAAAGTTTACGATTCAGGCTTTGATTTTAAAAACGATGAAGACAAATCTAAAATATATGTAGATTACAGAATAGGAGACATTTATATTCCTAAATTGAAAACTGATGAACCTTTAAGAAATATGTTAGAAGACTTTTTTCAATCAATAGTAAACAATAAACTTCCAGTATCTAATTATGCATTAGCACTAAAAACAGTTAAAATATTAGAAGCGTCTCAAAAATCTATAAAACAAAATAGCAATCAAATATCAATCTAAAAATATGAGCACAAAAATACCTTTAGGTAAACCCTACTTAAATACTGATAATATATTAGAAGAAGTTAAAAAAGTTCTTGACACAAAATGGATTAGCGGAGGACCTACAATTGCCAAATTTGAAGAAGAAGTTAAGAATTATATAGGAGGAGGGTTTCCTGTTGCTGTATCTAATGGTACTATAGCAATAGACATGGCATTATTAAGATTAAATGGAGGTCAAAGATACACTATGGAAGATGAAATAATCGTTCCTTCATGGAGTTGGGTAGCAACCGGATTCTCTTCTATAAATGTAGGTGCTAGTCCAGTATGGTGCGATGTTAATGATTATGGTGTATCAGGAGTAGACCAAATAGAAAAACTAATTACCAACAAAACAAAAGCTATTATCATAGTCCATCAAATGGGCATACCTTGTGATCTAAACGAGATAAATGTTTTATCAGAAAAATACAATATACCTATAGTTGAAGATGCAGCGTGTGGTTTTGGAAGCGAGTTTAATAACGTAAGAATAGGTAACAGTAGAAACTTAGTAACATTTTCTTTACAAGCAAGGAAGTGTTTGACTACAGGAGAAGGAGGTCTAATCATAGGAAGAAACTCAGAAGACGCAGAATGGTTTAAGTCATACAGAGCTTTCGGGACAAGCGTATCACCTTTAGAAAGAGATAAAGCACAATTTTTATTAAAAGAACAGTTTAATATTGTTGGCTCTAATTTTAAAATAAGTGACATAACGGCTGCTGTTGGTTTAGCACAATTAAAAACTTTTGATGAGGAAGTCGTAAAAAGAATTGAGGCAGGCACTATATACAATAAATTAGTAGCAGAACATCTATCTGATTACGCCAAGATCGCCAACGTAGTACCTGAGTATTGCACAAGATACAATTGGCAAAACTACCATATATTATTAAATGATAATATAAATAGAGATTTAGTTGTAGATATGCTAAGAAAAAAAGGCATAGGATGTAAATGGGACATTCAATGCATACATTTAGAACCAGTTTTTAATAATGAATATCAACACGTTGATTTACCAGGGTCTATGAAATTCCACAACCAAGGTTTGTGGCTACCTTTCTTTGCAGAAATTTCTTATGAAGAACAATTGTTTGTTATTAATACTCTTAAAGAAATATTAAGTCAATGAAAATATTAGTAACAGAAACGTTCTTACATTTTCTTCCAAATGGTTTAGGTTGGATAGAAGGTTTTCAAGATCTTGGACATACGGCCTACGCATTACAATCCCATGTAAATAGCATTAATGAGATAGATGAAGAACTAGATGTTCTAATATTCATGGGAATGCATACAGTCAAATATGAAGATGTTGTAAAATTCAAAGACAGATGGCCGGATACTAAATTAGTTGCTGTTTGTTTTGGTTTTGATGAATCATACTTAAAATTAAAACCATATATTCATACTTGGGTTGAACATAATTATAAACATTCTATTGTAGATAGCTTATTTAAAGAGGCTGGTATGAAATTGATACATATACCTCTAGCTTCCAGCACTAAGCTTTTTAATAAAGTAGATATGGAAACTCCATTTGATGTTTCCTTCATTGGCCAGTTTGGAGAAAATAAAGGGCACGGATATAGGGAGCAAGACTACTATTTAGACCCTATTTTAAAATCTAATCTAAAAGGATTTTATTCTGGTTTTTATGACTATCCTAATGTCCATGTTACAAGCTTAAACCAAATATACAATTCAACCAAAGTAAATATAAACTTTCACTATCCTAATCAAAAGTTAGAATCTGATAATATTACAGACTCTGTAGACTTTAATAGCCGTGTTTTTGATATAGCGATGAGTGGTAATTTTCAGCTATGTGATCATCCGTATGTAGAAGAACTCTTTTCAGACGGATTAAAATATACTAGTAAAGAAGATTGGTTAGACACTCTAAATTATTATTTGAATAATGATGAAGAAAGAATTATGTTATCTAGAAAGGCATATGAAGAGTGTCTAGCAAAGCATACATGGAAAAAGAGAATGGAAGAATTTCTAAATGAAATAAAATAGTACATGAAGAAGGTTTTATTTTTAATGAGACTTAGAGAACCTAACAATGAATATACAACGGCTATATTTAATTGGTTTGGACCTTTAGAACACTTAGGATATGAAGTACATTACTACGAGTATAATAACTACAATCCAGACAGTTTTTACGAGTACGCCAAGTCACTAAAACCAGACTTTATATTTCATCCAACATATGAAAATTTCCATCCAGAATTTATAAAGCTAAGAGAATTTTCAAAAGTTTACTGCATACATTCAGATGACGATTGGAGATTTGAAAACTTTGCCAAGTATTGGATTCCTTTTACAGATGGTTCTATAGGATATCAAAATAGTGCTGATAGTTACATAGGAGTCGGAGCTGATAAAAATTACTACTATAGAGCAAGATGGGCATTCAACCCTAACACTATGGTATTTAATTTTAATAGTGAAAAAATATACGGATTAAGCCATATAGGAGTTTTACATGGTAACAAGGCACAAAAATTAAAATACTTGCAGGACTCAGGAATGCATATAGATCAGATTGAGTTAAAGTCTCCTAGCTATTCTAAATACATGGAAACGTATCATAGATCTGTAGCATCAGTATGTTTTACAAATAATTCTTTGGGAACAGCAAGTCAAAGTAAAACGAGATTGGCGGAAATGCCGTATTATTGTGTTCTAATAAGTGAACCTTGGCCTAATATAGAAATGTGGAATATGGAACCGAATGTTGATTTTATTTTGTTAGATGGATCTTCTAACTCAATAGAACTAATAAATAAATTACTAGGAGATAAACAATTTGCAGAAAGTATGCATAAAAGGTCAAAAGATATATTAATAAATAATAACACAGTATATCATGAGTGGGACAAAATAATGCAACAAATAGATGAAGATTATAAAAAAGTTGATGTAGATTACATATTAAAACAATTCAATTTATAATGGAAAACAAGACTAAATTGATAATAGCTGATATGTATAGAGCAAAAAACAAGCTAGCCTTTTTTGCAATGCACCAAGCTTTAAATAGACTATCAGAATTTGATATAGAGTTTCATATTATCTGGGACGATCTAAATTATCAAGATGAGTGGACAGAGAAAATAAATAACCTTGATTGTAAAACTGTCAATTATACTAAAGAAAGTCTAAACAATTATTGTAGAGAACTAGGAATACATGAAGAGAGGATAAAATCTTTTGATAAGTTCAAATCAATATACTTTATAATTCATGGCCACTATTTAAAAAAGAAAGAAATTTGTAACTACTATTTAATTTACGATGATGATATAGTATTAACAGAAGAGATTGAAGAGTTTAAATATTGTCTTAAGAATGAGTTTCCTTGTCTAATAGCAGAACCTATGAATTCTGGTTGTGATAAAGTTATGGCGCAGAAGCTAATAGACATCTATGGAGGAGAGCCAGCATTTAAGTATTACCAGAGCGTCAATCCACATATGTTAGGTTTCAATGCTGGCATTCAAGGTATTAGTCTAGATATGTATGAAGACTTCTTAGAACCTGAGTACTTTCAATATCTATTAGATTTGTTCGACTACAGAGGAATATATGACAAAAACGGAAAGGAAATAGTGGGCCCAGAAAGAACTGCTATAGACACTCAACAGCAGTCATTTTTTGGTATTATGAATATAATACGATCAAAGAAACAACCTGTTATATTAGATCCATCTAAATATTTTATATGCCCAAATTGGGGATACCATCCTACTTATGGAGAAATAAATTCTCAAAATGAATACCAGGGATGGGATGTTAATATGAAAAGTAAAATAGTACATTTCATAGGACATACTGTACTAGAAGGAATTTATTACGGTAAACCAAAACAATATCATAAATTAGTAGATGAGTATCTAAAAAAGCATAACATTATATGACAAAGATAGTATATGTAACAGGATGCTTTGGATTCATAGGATCTTATGTAACCAGAGCCTGTTTAGAAAAAGGTTGGTATGTTAGAGGTATTGACAAATGTACATACGCATCTAACGAAGATCTATTGTTTGAGTTTACAGAAAAGTATGGAGACAGATTCACATTCGAACGTGAAGATATCAATGACCTCAAGTTCTTATACCAGTGTGACTATGTAATTAACACAGCAGCAGAAACACACGTAGGTAACTCTATTGCATCGGCAGATGAGTTCGTACATTCTAATATTGACGGCGTTCATAACCTTCTCGAGTTGATCAAGAACTATAGACAAGAGTCTTCAAAGAAGCCGATACTACTCCACTTCTCAACTGACGAAGTATATGGTGACATTGAAGACGGTGCTCACGTAGAAACAGATCTATTGAAGCCATCTAACCCATACTCAGCAACTAAAGCTGCTGCCGACATGTTGGTATTAGCTTGGGCAAGAACATATGATCTTCCATACATTATTGTTAGACCCACTAACAATTACGGAATAGGTCAATATGTTGAGAAGTTAATACCTAAAGCCTGTAAGTTCTTACATCTCGGTAAGAAAATACCTCTACACAATAATGGCACACCTATTCGTAATTGGCTTCATGCAGCCGATACTGCAAATGCAGTTATAACTATTATTGAATCAGGCACAGAGAATCAGATCTATAATATTGCAGGAGGCTTTGAACAATCTAACTACGAAACAGTTAAGAAGTTGATAAAAGTTTATAACGGATCAGATAGCATTGGAGACTATTTAGATTTGTCTTATCATAGACAAGGCCAAGATGTTCGCTATGCATTAGATGATTCTAAGTTAAGATCATTAGGCTGGGAACCTAAAGCAGTATTTGATCAAGAAATAACAGCAATTGTTGACTATTATAAACAAAACTTTATTTGGTAATTAATTATAAATGATGAAAGAACTTAAAAAAAGATTAGTCGAGATAGCCTACAAAAACAAGCTAAGTCACTTAGGTAGTTATTTTTCTAGTTTACAAATTATAGATAACATCTATTCTAAAATGGGCAAAGATGATATATTCATATTGTCATCAGGACATGCCGCATTAGCACTTTATGTTGTTTTAGAAAAGTATAAAGGCGTAGATGCTGAAATGTTATTTGCTAAACACGGCGGACACCCTCATCGTGATGAAGAGCATCATATATATTGTTCTACTGGTAGTTTAGGTTTAGGAATTTGTGTTGCATTAGGAAGAGCAGTTGCTAATCCTAATAGAAGAGTCTGGGTTTTAATAAGTGACGGCGAGTCTGCAGAAGGATCAGTTTGGGAAAGTTTAAAAACAATTCAAGAAGAAGAGATCAGTAATATAGAAGTGTACGTTAATGTGAATGGGTATGCGGCTTACAAAGAAGTAGATCAGGTTTATTTAATAAATAGACTAAAAGCTTTTCTTCCTACTATAAACATTGTACATACTACGGTTGAGCAATTTCCATTCTTAAAAGGATTGAATGCACACTATCACGTAATGACAGAAGAAAACTATAATGAAGCTTTAAATATACTTAAATGAGAAGAGACTTTGCACAATTACTTTTTGAAGAAATGTCAACTAACAGAGACATATACCTTATAACAGGAGATCTTGGTTATGGACTATGGGACAAAGTAAGAGATACATATACAGATAGATTTTACAACGTTGGATCTTCTGAAATGGCGATGTTAGGAATGGGAGTAGGTCTTGCCATGGAAGGTAAAATACCGTTTGTCTACTCTATAACACCATTTGCTATTTATAGACCTTTTGAAATGATTCGTAACTATTTAGATCATGAGAATATATGCGTTAATATTATTGGTGGAGGAAGAGATCGTGACTACGGCTATTTAGGATTCTCACACTGGTCAGAAGATGATGTAAGGATCATGTCAAGTTTTGATAATGTAAAGACATTTAAACCTAATGATCAACAAGAGTTAATAGACTCATTCAAGTACAGCCTAACAAAACAATCAGCGGCTTATATCAACTTAAAAAGATGAAGATACTAATCACAGGAAAGTCTGGCTACGTTGCGAAGTCATTATACAATGCTTTGAAAGACAAGTATGAGATTACTATGATAGGTAGACAAGACTTCGATCTTACTAATTTTGTAGATACTAAAAGTTATTTTCAAGATAGATACTTCGATGTAGTAATTCATACCGCAGTATCTGGTGGTAGTAGACTTAGAAAAGATAGTACAGAGGATATGGATATTAATTTATCTATGTATTATAGTTTACTGCATAATAAATCTTCTTACGGCAAATTTATTCATTTCACCTCAGGAGCCGAGATCTACATGCAAGATGAACCTTATGGGTTCAGTAAGAGCATTATTTCCAAATCGATAGAAGCACTAGATAACTTCTATAGCCTTAGAATCTTTGCTGTGTTTGATGAGAACGAATTAGAAACTAGATTCATAAAGTCTTGTATTCAAAGATATATTAACAAAGAAGACATCGAAGTACATTGTAATAAAAAGATGGACTTCTTTTATATGCAAGACCTTGTTCAAGTTGTTGAGCACTACATGAATAATGATGATCTTCTTAAAACATTTAATTGTTGTTATGAAAAAAAGTATAGTCTTTTTGAAATAGCAATGATGATAAATACTTTAGACAATTACAAAGTGGCAATATGCGCCAAAAATAAAACAGATAAAGACTACGCCGGGTATTTTAGATCTATAGGTATAAATTACACTGGACTAGAAGAAGGCATCAGACAAGTATACAATAAATTAAAATGAAACAGATAAGCTTTTTAATTAACACATCAGTAAATACATTAGACCACGTTAAACTATTACTGAGATCTTTGAGAGAGAATCTATTCTCTAAAGACCACGAGATCTTAGTATTTGTTGACTCAGATAATGAAGGAACCGTAGACTTCTTAAGAGAACAGAAACAGTACTTTAAAGACCTTAAGATCATAACACATAAACTTAAACCGTGTGTTGGCTATTCAAGAAACAATAACTTAATGGTCGAACTTGCTAAGCACGATATTTGTTCATACTTACAATCAGATATGGTCGTAAGTAAACACTACGATCTAAATGTGTTACAAGAACTTGAAGAGAACTGTATACTAAGTGCCACAAGGATTGAACCA
>Ga0315909_10006754_pt1 | contig 12914 bp, 23 predicted proteins | sample LakEriMetagenome_11_FD_203527 | JGI IMG/M metagenome (GOLD analysis project Ga0315909, IMG submission 203527) | Freshwater fungal communities from buoy surface, Lake Erie, Ohio, United States - Buoy 2 MA125 | ecosystem: Environmental > Aquatic > Freshwater > Lake | place: USA: Lake Erie, Ohio...
ATGATGGTGAAGCCGATTGCTACCGCGCGGTCGCCGTTCATGTGCCTTGCCTCAGTCGGCGTGAGAAAACGTCATAGTCGTAGTCGCCGCGATCTACCCAACGCTCCCATTCCCGCGTCTTGTCCCAATCGTCCATCGTGGCTTCCGGCAGCGCCCAATGGATTCCTTCGGGCTTGCACGTTCCCCAAGCAGCACGCTCAAGGTTGCAGAACGTCGGCAGCACGCTTCCGCTGATGGGCGAGAATTGCGGCTTGCGTGTGCATTCGGATGCCTCGATGTTGTCGGCGTTTTTCTTGTAGTGCTTGCAATGTTTGCAGAGGTTCATGGTGTCTCCTGTTGTTGTCAATTGGTTACTGCAAGACGGACTTTACTCACCTAATTGCTACTTGTCAACAACTGTTGCAAAGGAAAATTGTAAAGTAATGTTAACTAATGCAACGGCGCTTGACAAGATAGCTTTGCACAGGATACGATACTTTGCAAGTTAACTTACAGGAGGCAGTATGAAAGTTCAGCAGGCAGAGCAGCATTTTGGCAATCGGCGCAAATTGGCCGAGGCGTTGGGCATTACGAGCCAGGCAGTTAGCCAATGGGCTAAACGGGGGCAGATTCCCGAGGGCATGGCGTACAAGCTCCAAGTCATTACCGGCGGGGCGCTGATGGTCAATCCTGTGGATTACATTCCCGTCGAGCAGCTCGTTGCTGAGATCGTCCCGCAGCAGTAGTTGACAAGGTGGCTTAACTGTGCCATTCTATCCGTGTCCGAGAGAAAGATCGGGCCACGCCGGAAGCGTGAAATGACTCTGCGAATAAACCCATCTACGCATGGGCTTCGTCGTTCGAGAGCGTTGGTAGAGTCTGCTCACTTCCGTCGAGGTCTGAAGCCCAGCCGTAGGTGGGTTTTTCTTTTGGACTACACCGCATTGGGCAATGAGAGCAACAGCGATGCGAGTGGAAAGTGCTACTGGTGGCTAAGGTCTGCAACAGCACGCAGAGAGGTGGCGAAGATAGTGCCTCTGACCGAAAGACTGTCGCGTGTCGCGGCTCCGAAGAGCAGACTAAAGGGCGTACTGGCTAAGGCTACGTGCGCTCACCAAAGAGCAGATAGATACTACTAGGAGAAGCTATGAGTGACTTGTTCGGTGATAAAGCGTTCGATTGGAAACAAGAATGGCAAGACATGCCTGAGTTCGTGCAAGAGAACTTACGTTCCATTCATCAAGTAACAATCAACTTTCTTACCGTCGAAGACATGAATGAGTTTTCTGAATTGATAGGTCGTCGGATCACGTTCACCACTAAGAGCGTTTTGTACCCCGTACAAGAGAAATCTGAAAAGCGTGTTTATGTTGATGAAGCCTAAGCATCCTATCTACATCATCAGCAAGGGTCGTTCTGACTCTCGTCTGACGAGCAAAGCACTTGAGCGCATGAACGTTGACTATCGCATCGCAGTAGAACCGCAAGAGTTCGATGCTTATGCAGCAGTCATTGAACCGAGAAAAATCTTAGTGCTACCGTTCAGCAATCACGGACTTGGCTCTTACCCTGCTCGCAATTGGTGTTGGGAACATTCAATCTCGCAAGGTGCGACATGGCATTGGATCATGGACGACAACATTGACGGGTTTGTTCGTATGAACAACAACAAGAAAACACCTTGTCGATCACCTGCAATTTTTCGAGCTTGCGAAGACTTTGTTGAGCGTTATGAAAACGTAGCACAAGCAGGATTGCAATACAGGTTTTTTGGTGGCGGTCAGAGAGAACCTGTTCCTGCATTTCGTTTGAACACTCGGATTTTTTCTTGCATCTTGATTCGTAATGACGTTCCGTTTCGATGGAGACTGAAATACAACGAGGACGTTGATTTGTCGTTGCAGATGTTAAGCGCAGGTTGGTGTACGGTTTTGTTTCACGCATTTATGCAAAACAAAGCAGCAACGTTGACTGTGAAAGGGGGTAACACGGAAGAGTTATACGATAACGGTAACAAGACAAAAGAAAAGTCACAAATGCTCGTCGATACATGGCCCCACATGGCTAGTCTTGTCATGCGCTACGGTCGTTGGCATCATCGCGTTGATTTTGATGTGTTCAAGCGAAACAGACTCATCAAGAAGAACGTGGTTGTTCGTGAGGGCGTTAACAACTACGGAATGAAGTTAGTCGCACAATAAGGAGCAACAATGTTTGACGATTTCTACGCCAAGTACCCCAAAAAAGTAGCACGCAAGGACGCAGTCAAAGCATTCGCACGATTGACTGCTGAACAGCAACAGAAAGCATTAGCGGCTATTGACGATCATGCGCGGATGTGGGCGGCTGAAGGACGAGACAAGCAATACATCCCTCACCCTGCAAGTTGGTTGAATGGCGAACGATTCGATGATGAAATTTCAATGCCTGAACCGAAAGTGGTGAACTGGTGGACAAGCGATCAACTGACAATGGAACACGGTCGCAAGATCGGAGTACCGGCAAGACCGGGCGAGGATATGACGCAGTATCGCCTGCGGTTACGGGCAGCGTAACTTGGCGCGAAAGAGTAGCAACAGCAGTACGCGTGCAAGGTATGACGCGAGAAGAACGGGCAGCAGCAATGCCTATGTCAGCCGAGATCGTGAGGGCGTTTGCGGCTGAGTTTTCGGTAGTAGAAGTTAGGGCAACAGAAAACAACCTTTTCTATGAATGGATAAAAAAATGATGCTAGATAAATGGTTTCCCAACTTGCACTTTCCGCGTGTACGCAACACCGATCCTGATACCAGCCATGCAGCAGCGGATCAGGCAGCAGACCTAGCCACCAAGCATCACGGCATCATCCTAGCGGCGCTACACATTCCCGGCACTATCTACGACATAGCCGCCCGCACAGACTTAGACCACAACGCAGTTGCTAGGCGCATGAGCGAACTAGAGCGGCTGGACTTGGCTTACACCAATGGCAAAAAGAAAGGCGCGAGCGGACGTATGTGTCGCGTATGGGTGCGGAAATGCTAGTCCAACTGCTTGAACCTGACCCGATCCTGCTTGATGACCCTGTGCGCCCCAATATCAGCCCTAGGCGGCGCATCAAAGGTAAAAATCGTGGCGTTTATGCGTGGGTAGAAAATCGGCAGATATGCGCGATTGTCTGCGTTAGTCAACCGGAATCAATGCCAAAAACAGAGCGCGAACTTTTCGTCAACGACTGGCAACCATCTTATTGGTTGGTGTTGTATTCGGTTTGGTCGTACAAGCCCGGATGCGGCAGCAAGCTAGTGAATGCGCTGGTTAAAGAAATCAGAAAACAAGGATGGTTTCGCATCGTCACTATGTCACCGCAGACTGAGATGGCAAGGCAATTCCACCTAAAGAACGGCGCAAAGCTGCTGCAAGAAAACAAGACAACGGTGAACTATGAATATTGAGCACAGAAAATGAGACACGAAAACATTGACTATACAAAGCGTTATGTGGAAGTCGGTCAACCAGTGGCGGTGTATCCGTTTAAACATCGCGGCAAACCTTTTGTTGGAATTGTTGAAAAGATAACGAAAAACAAATTTGGAAGGGTGTCATATGTAGTAAACGGAATAAATGTTTTTACAGAAGAATTATTCCCGTCTAAGAACCAGCGAAAGATGAAGCTGCCTTACTTTAGACCAATAAAACAACGGTGAACTATGAATACTGATACTAAAGAACTTGTAAAAAAGGTGTTTGGTAAATATGCCTTGATGATTCGCAAAGCTCACGGACATTGGGCATTTTCAGATGAAGAACTGGAACAATTTGTAAACATGATCCGATCCGATGAGCGCGAGGCGTGTGCGAAGGTGTGCGACAGATTCGCAGCGCGGCAAATGCACCCTGCGGAATGCGCCTCCGCAATCAGAGCAAGGGGGAATGAATGAATGACCGCACCCTAGATCAAAACGCCGCGCAATGGCCTATTCTCGAAGCCTGGGCTAAGCAGAAAATATGGGTGGTGAACGGCGCAAAAACGCGCATGAGCGCCGAGGAATGGAAAGACGTACTGACAGCCGCTTTCGAGGGCGAAACGTCGCCACGGCTGGCTATGGGGCTAAATGGAGGGGTTGTTATGCTTGGCAGACGAACGAGCAAATACACCAAGGCTCGATTCTCTGAATGGCTGGATTGGCTGATGGCAGCAACGCACCACGCGGGAGTAACTCTTGACGAAAGCTGAACGGGAATGGCACGCCAAGGTCAGAGACTTGGGCTGTATCGTTTGCCGGTTGTTCCACGGTGTGCGCTCTGACGGGGATATTCACCACGTTTTGTCGGGCAGCAAGCGGGCGGGTGAAATGTTTGTGATATGCCTGTGTCCGACCCATCACAGGAGCGGCAGAAACACCCCTGAGTATGTCAGTCGGCATCCCTGGCGCAAGGAATTCGAGAAGCGATACGGGACAGAGCAAGAATTGTTACAACAAACGGAGCAGCTATGTGCCAATTTTCAACGGTAGACGAACGAAAAGCGTTAGAAGTTCTTCACGGAATTTGCTCGGCATTTCTTGCGTTTGGCCAGGCGCAAAGCGATTACTCTGAAACAGAACTTGCTGAGGGGGTGTGCATGGAGTTGCTGGTTCAGGATATGCGAATCACAATCGAGACAGGGCCGGAAGTGATTGCCGAAATTGAGACAGCTAAAGCTATTCAGAAAGCAGCCCATGTTAATTGACGATTGCCCGACGATTCAATGCTTGGTAAGGAAAGAATTTTTGTATAACGAGAAAGAAGGTCACGGGGAGTTCGTCAAAGCGGTAATTTTCGGGGTGCGGGCAGAACCTGCGCGAGTTCCCATGTTTCAAGTCATGTTGGAATCGGGAGCGCAATGGGCGCGAGTGCCAATAAACAAGATTTGTTTACAGCCTTGCGAACAGTTACCGATTGAGCAACTAGTGTGGTGGGACTCGTATGGCTATGAGTTTGCGGTGCATCAATTCTCATTCCTGAAAAACCACAAAGTCACGGCGCTCGGCAGGGATGGGGTTATCCGAACGGGAAATTACTTGTTCACCCTTGATTGGATGAGAACGGGGTGGTCAGAAACGCCGGATCAGCACAAGAATCACCACATTATCGCCTTGCAAACTGGGCAGTTGATTGCTTACCCAAACAACCGGCTTGTGTGGCTCGACCCGTCTTGGATAGAACCTGCGCCCGACAAGAACTGGAAAACGCCCACGAAAGCAATTTTTGTTGAGGGTTTATGAGACGCGCTGCAAAGGTCGATGCAAATCATGTTGAAATTGTTACTGAGTTCAAAATGCGTGGATGTGCTGTGCTTAGCCTTGCACCTATGGGTAGAGGCGTGCCTGACCTGTTGGTTGCGTTTGGGGGCGTTACTTGGTTTGTCGAAGTCAAAGGGAAGAAAGGCAAGGAAACGGAGGATCAACAAAAGTTTGCGCTCCAATGGACGGGGTGCAGAGCAATCGTCCGAGACAAGCAAGGGGTGAAGGATACAGTCGAAATTATGATTGCTCAGATGGTCAAATTACGTGCTTGACTGGCTGATAAATTCAGAATATCATAGTGAAATTGCTGAAAAAGGGTGAAAAATGGCAAAATATAACGAATCAGCGGCGGCGTTTGTTAGTGTGCTGTTTCACTCGTCAACCGTCACGCACTTCATGCACCTGCAAACCAAGAGTTTCGCGCAGCACATGGCGCTTGGTGAGTATTACGACGCAATCGTTGAGCTTGCCGACAAGTGGGCAGAGGCTTATCAGGGGTGCTACGACATCATCACGAACTACCCCAAGGACTTCCACCTGGCTACCGAGCCGGTCAAGTATCTGACGCAAATTAAGGACTTCGTGGACGACATTCGCAAGGATTTGCCCAGCGAAAGCCAGCTTCAAAACATCGTGGACGAGATTGCGGATCAGATTGATTCGACCCTCTACAAATTGCGCTTTCTTAAGTAATAACATAAATTAAGTATGTTAACAATTTCTGTTACAAATCAACGACATGGCTGCTAGAAAACGGAAAGTTGTGTTGTCTGATGCTTGGAGAGAGAAAATCCAAGCCAGTCAGATCATGAATCGCCTTCTAAAGCACGTTGAGGGCGAGATTGAGCTATCGAACAGCCAAGTAAAGGCAGCGGATATTCTGCTGAAAAAGGTCGTTCCTGACTTGGCTAGGACTGAAAACGTGGGTAATGAGGGCGGGCCGCAGGAAATGGTGATCCGATGGGCAGACTCGAAGTAATCCTGCCTTACTCGCCGCGACCGGCATTCCTACCGTTCCATGCAAGAACGCAGCGGTGGGGATGCTTAGTAGCCCATAGGCGGGCAGGGAAAACGGTCGCAGCTATCAATGACGTAATTCGTGCAGCAGCTACTTGTAAGTCAGCTTTCCCCCTGTTTGGCTACATAGCACCGTACCGCAGCCAGGCTAAAAGCGTGGTTTGGGACTATCTGAAGAACTTCGCTCAGCCGATCATTTTGGACAGCAACGAGGCCGAACTGACGGTGACGCTTATGAACGGGGCGAAAGTAAGGTTGTTCGGTGCTGACAATGCCGACGCTATGCGTGGTCTTGGCTTTGACGGGATTTACATGGACGAGTATGGCGACTTCAAGCCTAGCGTTTGGGGAAACGTTATCCGTCCAGCATTGTCTGATAAACAGGGGTGGGCGGTGTTTGGTGGTACGCCCAAAGGTAAAAACCAGTTTTGGTCGATTTATGAAAACGCCATTCGTTCCCCTCACGAATGGTTCCTGCTGCGCCTGCCCGCTTCTTCGTCGGGGCTGCTTCCTCCATCCGAGCTTGCAGCAGCTAGGGCGCAATTGTCCGAGGATCAGTATTTGCAGGAATACGAATGCTCATTTGAAGCTGCAATCCTCGGAGCTTTTTACGGCACAGAATTTAGAGAACTTGAGCAGCAAGGGCGTGTAACAAGTATTGATGTTGACCCGAGCGTACCTGTGCATACCGCGTGGGACTTGGGCTATCGGGATGACACAGCTATATGGTGGTATCAAGTCTTGCGGGGAGAAATTCATGTTATCGACCATTACGCGGTATCGGGCGCAAACATTGAAGAACTCGCGCAGGTTATCAAGAGCCGAGGTTATCGCTATGGTAAGCATTGGCTACCGCACGACGCAAAGGCTAAGACCCTTGCAAGCGGCGGCAAGTCCATCATTGAGCAGCTTGGGGCGCACTTGGGGATTGGATCGCTGGCTATCGTCCCTGATTTGTCGATCCAAGACGGCATCCAGGCAGTAAGGAAGATGCTCCCGATCACTTGGTTCGACAACAAATGTTACGAGGGCATCGAGGCATTGAAGCAGTATCAGCGCGAGTACGACGAGGATAAGAAAGCATTCAGACAGACCCCGCGACACGATTGGACTAGCCATCCCGCAGATGCTTTTCGTATGATGGCAATCGCATGGAAGCAAGAGCCGGTAATCAGAGCGCCGGACAGAGAGAAGCCTCTGATGGTAGGCCCGACAAACACAGTTACCCTTAACGATATGTGGTCGACTGTTAAACAGAAAGGATCAAGAATATGAGCGGCGTTTCGTATCCCTACGCGTATGCGTATGAAACCGTTGCAGCAAGTCAAACCGCGCAGGTACTGGGCGGCGCTGGCGCGAAAGGCGATTATGTCCATCGCTTGATCGTGGTCGCAGCGAATAACACCGCGTCTAACGTAACGCTGATTGATGGATCGACCAGCATCGTCATTACCGGCGCGACGACTCCCGTCGGCACTTATAGCCTCGAATTGAACATGGCAGCGGCTACCGGCCCGTGGAAGATCACGACTGGCAGCGGTGTGAGCGTCATTGCTGTTGGAATCTTCACAGCATGATGAACAAGCCGGGGCTGTACGCCAACATCCTAGCTAAGCAAGAACGAATCAAAGCCGGTTCGGGCGAGAAGATGCGTAAGCCAGGCGATCCCGGTGCGCCGACTGCTAAAGACTTCCGCGAATCTGCTAAGACTGCAAAGCCGGAGAAAAAATGAGCGCAGCGTGGACTCGTAGCGAAGGCAAGAATCCCCAAGGTGGTCTGAACGCCAAAGGACGAGCTTCGTACAAAGCTGAGACGGGCGGCACATTGAAGCCACCGGTCAAGGCAGGCGATAACCCGCGCAGAGCGTCATTCTTGGCACGAATGGGTGCAATGCCCGGGCCAATGGAAAAGAACGGTAGTCCTACTCGATTGGCATTGGCGTTGAAAGCGTGGGGTGCGTCTAGTAAAGAGGATGCTCGCGCAAAGGCTAGTGCAATCTCGGAGCGTAATCGTGACTGAACAAGAACGTCTAGCGGCGGCGCTTGAGTATCAGCAAGCACAGCAACCGGCAAGGATGAACCCTAACCTAGCGCGTCAAGGTGCGCGAGGGCGGGAAAACATGATGCCGCCTACATCCATCATGGACGAGCGTTATCCGGCTTTCAAGCGCAATCAAGAAGATGTAGAGAAACTGATGCTCGGGCTAGACATTGTTGGATCGGCTATCCCGCTTGCTGGCCCTGCGGCTAAAGGTGCGGTGGCGCTCGGCAAATACTCTGCACCACAGATAGCACAAGCACTAGAGAACTACACGTTCAAGACCGGCATGGCGTTGCCGGTTGCTCCTATTGGGCCGAAGAAACAAGCGTTGATCGATGCGGGGTACTATCATCCGATTGGTGGGGGCAAAAAATTAGAAGTGCCAATCTCAGAAATGTTATTTACGGCACAAGAAAACACGCCAAAAGTTGCAAGAACCATTATTTCCCCTGAGTCTATGCAGGGCAGCACAATTATTCCTGCGGTTGGCGACAGAACCGCAGCAGGAATGCTGCTGACTGATATTGGTGGTAAGCCATTGAACAGTCCGGTGCAGCTTGAGGGCGGCGCAGACTTTATGCGTACTCATGCACCTTATGGGGCGGCTTGGGCATCCGATAAGGGTGTGATCACCGCGCTATCTAAAAAAGTGCGAGAGGCTGGCGAAAAGGGCGATGTATATATGCCGCACGTGGCTATGTCTCATACTAGCGGTGATTTTTCTAACATGATGGCAGATGCATTGTTAGAACAGATGCGTGCAACAAACATTTCCAAAACTGCCAAACTAGAATTTGACCGTTCGATGCGAAAAGTGCGTCCCGAATGGAAAGGCATTGACGATCCTGAAACACTTGCCGACATGAAAAGCAATGGCGCAATCAGGACTGCTTTCGTTGCCGAAGCTAACTTAGACAAATACGCAAACAAAGGTTTTCCAAGCATAGCCCGCACGCGGGTGGCTATTACCGACCCTAACCTGATGGATGTGCCAATTCATTCAACGGGCTACACGGTGGCAAAAATGAATCCGCAAGGATTGGTTATTGATCAGCCTCAAGCGCCGCATGGCAGCTACTCGCATCAACTTGGCGGCACGTATGCTGGTGGCTTTGAAAAGCCAATACCAAGGGATATCATGTTTCCTAACTTTTATGCCAAACGCCGAGCAATGGGCGCGGATGTAGCGGGTGACATGAGATCATTTCAACTGGGTAACCCGGTGCAGGTGGGAAATCAACAATGGTTAGACGGGGTTATGAGATATCTACAGGGTCGCTGATTTTGAGCGCGTGCCGAAGCTGCCGATAGACAAGAAGTAACCTTTTTTCGGTTTCCTCAGAAAATTCTTTAGGTTCGGATTGTTCGCTCTCAATAGCTGAATGAATGAAAGTGACTAAATGTTCAAAAACTATGTTGTTATCTTCCATTTTTGACTCCTTGTAAACTTTGTTGAGTATACCATTAAACACACAAATGTTGACAAGAAAAGTTAATTAGATCAAGACGATGGAAATTGAAACAAAAGGACGTGGAGCGCCGCTAGGCTTGGGCGATCAAAGAGATCATTGACAAACAGCGAACAAAAAGCCGTAAACATACTAGGACGAGAATAATGGAAGAGCAAAGCACAGGCTTGCAAAAGCTGCTGCATAACGTCGCAGCGTATGACGGTGACTTTAAGAAGTGGGAAGCCCGCGCTCAGAAGATCATCAAACGTTACCGAGACGACAACCGCAGTCAGAACACGAACGAGACTGCGAAGTTCAATATCCTATGGTCAAACGTTCAGACGCTGATCCCTGCGGTGTATGCGCGTCTGCCCAAGGCTGATGTGTCGCGTCGTTTCGGCGATAACGATCAAGTGGGACGGGTTGCCTCGCTGCTGATAGAACGTGCGCTCGACTTCGAGATTGAGCATTACCCCGATTTTCGCAGCACGATGAAGCATTCAGTCGAGGATCGTTTCCTCGGTGGTCGCGGTACATCATGGGTGCGGTATGAGCCACACGTTCAAGCTGTCGGTATGCCCGAGGATGGGTTGGAGATTACCGAGGATATTGACGAGCCGGAGGCGAACAATCAAGTCTTGGCTGGCGAAGAACCGCTAGAGCAGATCGAATACGAATGCGCTCCCGTTGACTATGTGCATTGGAAGGACTTCGGGCACTCCGTTGCCAGGACATGGGAAGAAGTTACCGCTGTGTGGCGATGGGTTTACATGACCCGCGAGGCATTGGTAGAGAGGTTCGGTGAGGAAGTCGGCAACAAGATTCCTTTCGATGCAGGCCCTGATACTCTCAAGCAATACGGGCAATCCACCAAGGAACACACCCGCGCAAAGATTTGTGAATACTGGGACAAGGAAACCGGCAAGGTTTACTGGTTCAGCAAGTCGATGCCCAACATCATTGACGAGCGCGATGACCCGCTAGAGTTGGAAGGATTCTTCCCCTGCCCGCGCCCGTTATATGCCACAGTCACAAGCGATACCCTCGTCCCTGTCCCTGATTTTGTGCTGTATCAGGATCAGGCTAACGAGCTTGATATTCTGTCTGACCGCATCGATGGGCTGGTTAAGGCTTTGCGTGTGCGCGGTGTGTACGACGCTTCTCAGCCTGCATTGCAGCGACTGATGACCGAGGGCGAGAACAACGCTTTGTTGCCGGTTGATACTTGGATGGCTTTCGGCGAGAAAGGCGGCTTGAAGGGCGCGATTGACTTCCTGCCCATCGACATGATTGCTCAGACGCTGATTCAATGCTACCAAGCGCGAACGGAAATCAAGAATCAAATCTACGAAATCACAGGTCTTTCGGACATTATCCGAGGATCGTCGTTTGCGTCCGAGACAGCGACTGCACAACAGATCAAGGGGCAATACGCCTCGATTCGGTTGCGTGCCATGCAAGAGGATGTGGCGCTGTTTGCGACGGGCTTGCTCCGTCTAAAAGCGCAGGTTATTTGCACCAAGTTCACTCCCGAAACGATTCTCATGTACGCTGCTGCAAATCAGCTAGAACCGGAAGATCAACAGTTGATTCCTCAGGCACTTGCGCTGCTGAAAGATAAGCCCTTGCGGAATTTCCGCATCGAGGTCGCAGCGGATTCCCTTGTGCAGCTTGACGAACAACAGATGAAACGGGATCGGGCTGAGTTCATTGCCGCATTGGGAACGTTCCTGCGGGAAGCCTTGCCGCTTGGAACGCAAGCGCCGGAAATGATCCCCATGATCGGCGAAACAATGAAGTTCATGGTCGCATCGTTCAAGGGTGCGCGGCAGCTTGAAGGTTCGATTGACGCTGGAATTAACAAGATTGTGAACCGCCCGCCGCCACAGCCGCAACAGAATCCCGAAATGATGAAGATGCAGGCTGAACAGCAAATGACGCAAGCGAAGATGCAAGCCGATGCACAACTAGAGCAAGCCAAGATGCAAGCCACTATGCAGATTGAGCAGGCTAAATTGCAGCTTGAGCAAGCCAAGACGCAGCGCGAGGTCGAAATTGAGCAGATGCGGGCGCAAATGGACGCTCAGAAAATGGAGTTTGAGCGCCAAAAGGTCGAAATGGAGGAGCAATACAACCGGTGGAAAACGGAACTGGATGCAGCAACAAAAGTTACCGTGGCGCGAATTGGGGCGAATCCTGGCGTGGATATCCCGCTGGTTGAGGCTGCAACTGCCTCTGCTGAACGCATGACTGCCGAACTAGGCAACGGCGTGCAAATGGCGCTGCAAAACGTCGAGCGGCTACAGCAGGACATGGCGATGCTGCACGATCAGACTGCGGGCAAAATCGACAACCTAATGAATGTCATGGCTGCACCGAAACGCATTATTCGTGGGCCTGATGGCAAAGCTGTCGGGGTTGAAATCGCAACATGAACGGGGGTTGGGACACCGGTACTTGGGACGAAGCAACGTGGGATTACGTTCCTACGCTGATCGACCTTGATACGCATGACGGCGACAAGCTGAAAGATCGCTTTGCAAGGGAAAAGGCGGTACGGGAGGAGCGTCGCCGGGAAGTTCTCGCCCTGTATGAAAGAATTGTTGAGGGCAAGGAAGATATCCCCGAAGTTGTCGAGCCGCTCAACTACATAACCAAACAACAGATTTTGACAAGCAATCTTAATTTTGATAAATTGATTGCCGATCTTAAGAATGCTGAACAGATATGGCATCAGCACGTTGAAATTGACGATGAGGAAGTTCTGTTACTTCTATGAGAAAACGCTGGATTTATGTTGACGGTGAGGCGATAGAAGTTGGTGAATACCAACCGACTGCGGTGCACCATGTAATGCCCGACATTCAGCCTTATCAGTCCATGATTGACGGATCAATGATTACTAGCCGCAGCCGCCACAGGGAGCACCTGCAAGCGCATGGCTGCATTGAAGTCGGCAACGAAAAGATGGAAACGAAAGTTGCTTCGGTTAAGGATAACCGCAGAGAAGTATTGCGGGCGCAACTAGCAAATATGACTCACGCAGATGCAAACAAGATGTTGAACAAACTGCGCGATGACGCACGATTTACCCGTAACCCCCACAGGGAGAGATAAATGAGCGATCTAAACGCAATTGCACCAGTTGAAGATACCCGCA
>Ga0315909_10006755_pt1 | contig 12914 bp, 12 predicted proteins | sample LakEriMetagenome_11_FD_203527 | JGI IMG/M metagenome (GOLD analysis project Ga0315909, IMG submission 203527) | Freshwater fungal communities from buoy surface, Lake Erie, Ohio, United States - Buoy 2 MA125 | ecosystem: Environmental > Aquatic > Freshwater > Lake | place: USA: Lake Erie, Ohio...
GCGATGGAGGCCGCGTTCTGCAACGCCGAGCGGGTGACCTTGGCGGCGTCGATGACACCGAGCTTCACCATGTCGACGTACTCGCCGGTGGCGGCGTTCAGACCCTCGGAACCCTTCAAGTTGCGCACCTTCTCGACGACGACGCCACCTTCCATGCCGGCGTTCTCGGCGATCTGCTTCAACGGGGCCTCGAGAGCCTTGGCCACCAGGCGCGCACCGGTGGCCTCGTCGCCACTCAACGACTCGCTGGCCTTCAACACGTCGGCCTGAGCGCGCAGCAACGCGACTCCGCCTCCGGGAACGACACCTTCCTCGATGGCGGCCTTGGTGGTGCTGACGGCGTCCTCGATGCGGTGCTTCTTCTCCTTCAGCTCCACCTCGGTGGCGGCGCCGACCTTCAGAACCGCGACTCCGCCCGACAACTTGGCCAGACGCTCTTGCAGCTTCTCGCGGTCGTAGTCACTGTCGGTGTTGTCGATCTCGGCCTTGATCTGGTTGATGCGACCCTTGATGTCATCGTCATCGCCCGAGCCCTCGACCACGGTGGTCTCGTCCTTGGTGATGATGATCTTCTTGGCGCGACCGAGCAGATCGAGCGTGGCGTTCTCCAACTTGAGGCCGACCTCTTCGCTGATGACCTGACCACCGGTGAGGATGGCGAGGTCCTGCAACATGGCCTTGCGACGCTCGCCGAAGCCCGGGGCCTTGACGGCGACCGACTTGAAGGTGCCGCGGATCTTGTTGACCACCAGCGTGGCCAGAGCCTCGCCGTCGACGTCCTCGGCGATGATGACGAGCGGACGACCGCTCTGCATCACCTTTTCGAGCACGGGCAACATGTCGCGCACGGTCGAGATCTTGGAGGACACGAGCAGGATGTACGGGTCGTCGAGGACGGCCTCCATACGCTCGGGGTCGGTCACGAAGTAGGGCGAGATGTAGCCCTTGTCGAAGCGCATACCTTCGACGAGATCCATCTCCATGCCGAAGGTCTGGCTCTCCTCCACGGTGATGACGCCGTCCTTGCCGACCTTGTCGATGGCGTCGGAGATCATGCGGCCGATCTCGGTGTCAGCGGCCGAGATGGACGCGACCTGAGCGATCTGCTCCTTGTTGTCGACTTCCTTGGCGAGCGCCTTGATGGATGCCACGGCGGCGGCCACGGCGGCCTCGATGCCCTTCTTCAGGCTCATCGGGTTGGCGCCGGCGGCCACGTTGCGCAATCCCTCGCGCACCATCGCCCAGGCGAGCACGGTGGCGGTGGTGGTGCCGTCACCGGCGACGTCGTCGGTCTTCTTGGCGACTTCCTTCACCAACTCGGCGCCGATCTTCTCGTAGGGATCCTCGAGATCGATCTCCTTGGCGATGGACACACCGTCGTTCGTGATGGTGGGGGCGCCCCACTTCTTCTCGAGGACGACGTTGCGACCCTTGGGTCCGAGCGTGACGCGCACGGCGTCGGCGAGCTTGTTCATGCCCGCTTCCAGACCGCGACGGGCCTGCTCATCGAATGCAATCATCTTTGCCATGTGAGGGACTCCTTGAGAGTTGTCTGCTTACTGAACCGCCGGGGGGCGGGCGTCCGAGCCGGTTCGCACTCGACCCGAACGACTGCTAGCACTCTAGAGGTGGGAGTGCTAAAGCGACAACCGGAGCCCCGACCGATCGCACGCCCGGGTGTCCGTCGTCCTACGCTCGGTCCGTGGACGTTTTGGTGGTCGGTGGAGGGGTGTCGGGCCTGTCCACGGCTGTGAAGTTGAGCCGACGGGGGCACGCGGTCACCGTGCTCGAGCGCGACGACACCCCCATGCCCGAGAGCGCCGACCAGGCCTTTTTCTGGGACCGCCGCGGGGCACCCCAGGTACGGCACAGCCACGCCTTCCTGGCCCGTCTGGTCGGACTGCTGCGCGAGAACGAGCCCGACGTGCTGGACATGCTGGTGGCCGCCGGAGCCACCGAGATGCCCTTCGGTCAGGACCTCCCGCCGACCATGGTCGACTTCTCGCCCCAGCCCGACGATCACGAACTCACCATGCTCACCTGTCGGCGCACCACCTTCGAGTGGGTCCTACGGCGCGCGGTGCTGAACGACGGGCGGGTGCGGTTCCGCACCGGCGTGGGCGTGAACGGGCTGACGCACGAACCCCACCCGAGCGGACTGCCGCGAATCACCGGGGTGCGCATGGAGGACGGGTCGCAGCTGAACGCCGATCTGGTGGTGGTGGCCGGTGGTCGACGTTCCACGTTGCCGGAATGGCTGTCCGACATCGGTGTCGGTCCGGTGCCCGAGTTCAGCGAGGACACCGGCATCGTCTACGCGTCGCGCTTTTACCGACTGAAGCCCGGACACACCTATCCCCCGCGTCTCGGGCCCATCGGAGGCGATCTCGGGTACATTAAGTACGGCGTGTTCGTCGGCGACAACGACACGTTCTCCATCACCTTGGCGACGCCCACCGACGACTCCGAACTACGCACTCGGCTGGCCGATCCCGCGGTGTTCGACAAGGCGGCGCGTCAGTTGGTGGCCACCGCTCCGTATCTGGACGGACGGGCCGAGCCGTTGGTATCCGAGGTGTACGTGATGGCCGGACTGCTCAATCGTCATCGCGAGTACGTGGTGGACGGTCGTCCGTTGGTGTTGGGCATGTTGCCGGTCGGTGACGCCGTGGTGTGCACCAACCCGTTGTACGGACGCGGGTGTTCCACCGGTTACTGGGGCGCGCATCTGATGAGCGAGGCCATCGACGCCCATGCCGACGACCTACAGGCGTTGGCCGTCGAGTACGACGCGGCGATCGGACGCGAGATCATGCCGTGGTACCGCGCGGGTGTCGAGCAGGATGCCGAGGCCCGGCGAGTCGCCTCACGCATGCTGAGCGGTGAGGATCCCGACACGGACACCTCGGATCCCAAGACGTTCATGCGTTCGGTGTTGCGCGAGGGATTGTTGCCGGCCCTGCGATCGGATCAAGTGGTGTTGCGCGCGTTCATGCGCAACCTGAACCTGCTGTCGAGCCCCGATGCGATGATGAAGGATCCCGAGGTGATGAACCGGGTGTTCGCGATCTGGCAGGACCGCGAGAATCGTCCGCCGGAGATCCCGATGGGTCCGAGGCGTCGACGCGAGTTCCTCGAACTCCTCCCCGCCTGACCCCCAACTCTTCTTGGGATCGAAAACCCGTCACCTTTGTGGGTTATCTCGCCCAAGCAATGTTCAAGGCGACGAAAATCAGCCGCCGGCGACGGCGGGAATGATGCTGACGGTCTCGCCGGCCGGAACCGGAGTGTCCAGACCCTGCAGGTAACGCACGTCGTCGTCCGCCACGAACAGGTTCACGAAGCGACGCAGAGCACCTTGATCGTCGAGCAAGCGATCCTTGAAGCCGGGATGCGCCGAATCCAGGTTGGCCAACACCTCGCGAAGCGTGGAGCCTTCGACGGACACCGTCGAGTTTCCTCCGGACAACGGGCGAAGAGTGGTGGGGATGCGCACGGTGACGGCCATGACCGAAACCCTACCGAGCGAGTCGGGAATATCCCAACCGAAACGCTGACGCTGGGAGCGTCAGCCCATGGAGCACTTGTTCAGCGCCATCGTCAACTCGGTCATCGTTTCCTCGCCGATGGCGGCGTAGGCAGCGTCTTCCTTCTCGTAGTCGTAAGCCTCGTACGCCTTGTACGCCTCGAGAAGGTTGGTGGCCGTCTCGTTGTCGACCTTCTTGTGCTCGGACCGCACACAATCCGGATCCGACGGGCTGTAGAGCTTGATGTACAACTCGGCAGCCGCGACCTGATCACCGGCAGGCTCGTCGCTGCCACCGCATGACACCAACGTGAAAGCGGTCGTGGCGGCGAGGGCCACAGCGGAGATTCGTCGAAGAACGGTGAGATTCATGATCTCGAGAATAGTGCATCGCGAGAATCAGGACAGACTGACGGGGTGCGAGTTCTGGCCGCGGTCGACAAGTTCAAGGGCACCGCATCGGCCGCCGACGTGGCGCGCGCCATCGGGCACGCGTGTTGGGAACTCGGCTTCGAGTGCGACGAGGTGGCACTGGCCGATGGTGGCGAGGGCACGCTCGACGTTCTCGGCGGACCGAACCGCGAGAACACCGTCACCGGACCCTTGGGCGATCCGGTGGTGGCCGCGTGGCGATTCCATCAGGGCACCGCGGTCATCGAGATGGCTAGGGCGTCGGGCCTGACGCTCGTCGGTGGTCGCGAACACAACGATCCCATCGCCGCTTCGACCACCGGAACCGGAGAACTGATCGATCGCGCGCTGGACCTCGGTGCCGAACGCATCATCGTGTGCCTCGGCGGATCGGCCACCACCGATGGTGGGTTGGGCGCGGTGCGCGCCATTCACGCCCCGGCTCGTTTGAAGAACGTCGAGTTCCTCATCGCATGCGACGTCACCACCCGCTTCGTCGATGCCGCAGCGGTGTTCGCACCACAAAAGGGTGCGACCCCCAGTCAGATCCGTCTGCTCACCGGGCGTCTCGAGCGATTGGTGCAGATGTACAAGGAGAATCTGGGCGTCGACGTGTCCGACATGGAAGGCGCTGGCGCGGCCGGTGGATTGGCCGGTGGGTTGGTGGCCCTCGGCGGCACCTTGATCCCCGGCTTCGAGTTGGTCGCCGACGAAGTGAACCTGGATTCACGCATGAAAGCAGCCGACATCGTGATCACCGGTGAGGGCTGCCTGGACCACACCAGCTACGACGGCAAGGTGGTGGGCGGGGTGATGGAGGCGGCCATACGTATGGGCAAGCGCGTCGGGGCCATCGTCGGTCGCGTGGATCTGGACGACGATCTCGATCGGGCGTTGGTGCTTCCGAACCCGATCGCGAACATCAGCATGTCGAACGGAATCGATCGCGCGACGAACGAACCGTTGTGGTGCATCGAACACGCGGCTCTCGACGTGTTGCGAGCGATGACCGCCTGACGCGGCCCCGGAATCGCGCGCGAATCAGGCCGGAGCGACGGTGGTGGTGGTCGTGTCGGTCGGTGCGGTGGGCAACGCGCCGGGCAACAACTTGCCGGCCAAATCGGTGCCGAGCAGGACCAACACGGTGGCCTCACCCAATTCACCCGATTCCACGGGAGCCGGAGTGGGAACGGCTTCGATGGGCACGCCTCCCAACACCTCGGCGACCGCGGCCGCACCACTTTCGTAACCGGGCACGTAGTACACCTTCGTGGCGGTCTGCTTACCGACGGTCTCGGCGGCATTGGTGGGCTGGGTCACGATGAACTGTTGGGCCTGCAACGCGGTGCTCATCTGGCCGGCCGACCCGGTGACACCCGAGGCGTTGGCGACCATCACCTTGTATCCGGTGCGCGGCAAGGTCGTGACGTCGGTGGGCACCGAGGACTGCGTGGGATCGACGGGCAATGTCGTGGTGACCTCGGTCTGCTCGGGCACGTACGCGTCGTTGCGATCACGGTTCACGTCGCGAAGAATCAAGAAGCCCAACAGAACCGCGATGGCGGCCACGATGACGCTGAGGGTGGTGGAAACGCTGACGCCGTTCGCGGCCGCACCGCGGCCCCGGCCCTCGTTGGCTGACTGATCGTTGCTCATGCCTGCAATCCTCCGGTCTCGGATGTGCCATCGAGGCGCATGCGTCGACGCCGCTCGCGCGCCCTTTGCAGACGGCGGACGACGAGAGGATCGTACGCCAGTGCCTCGGGACTATCCAGCAGCCTGTTCAGTTCGTTGTAGTAGTCGTCGGCCGAACAGTTGAACCGCTCGCGCAACATCAGGTCCTTGACCCCGTCTTCGGTCCACCAGCCCCGCTCGAAATCGAGGATGGCTTGTTCACGTTCGGTCAACGACATTGTGTAAGCCTGCCCGTTCCGGGCACCCCATTACAAGCACCCCCACGGCTACCCTTGCCGTATGAGCAGGGGAAACACCGACTCGAAACGCCAAAAGCCTTTCGTCATCGGCGTGGCCGGGGGCACCTGTTCGGGGAAAACAACGGTCACCGAACGCTTGGAAGACGTGGTGGGCGTCGACCGCCTGGCCGTCATCAAACAGGACTCCTATTACATACGTCGCGATCACCAATCCTTCGAGGAACGGGCGGCCGCGAACTACGACCACCCCGACGCCTTCGATTGGGAACTCACCAACCGGCAATTGCACGAACTGATCTCGGGCGGGACGGTCGAGGTTCCCGTGTACGACTACCCGAACCACAACCGTTCGGACGAGGTCATGGTGGTGAAGTCCGCGCCCATCATCGTGTTCGAGGGCATCCTGGCCCTCTACGACGAGAGCCTGCGGAGTCAGTTCGACTTGAAGGTGTTCGTCGACACCGACGCCGACATCCGATTCATTCGACGACTGCAGCGTGACGTGGTCACCCGCGGTCGAACGCCCGACAGCATCATCAATCAGTACCTCACCACGGTGCGACCCAGCCATCTGCAGTTCGTCGAGCCCAGTAAACGCCACGCCGACGTGATCTTCCCCGAGGGCGGACGGAACGACGCGGCTTTCGACGTGTTGCTGGCGCGCGTGCGCGAATTGCTCGGCTGAGAGCCGGGTGTGGGGATTGAACCCACGACCTACCGCTTACAAGGCGGTTGCTCTACCACTGAGCTAACCCGGCGACGCCCCGCAGGCTACTTGCGGTGTCGGGCCACCTCGTAGGTGGCCAACGACGCGGCGGCCGACACGTTCAGCGAGCTCAATCGACCCTTCATCGGAATGCTCACGATCAGATCGCAACGTTCGCGCACCAGACGCGACAAGCCCGGACCCTCGGCACCCAACACCAAGCAGATGCCCTCGGTGGCCAGATCACCCAACTCGAACAGGCTCTTGTCGGCGGCGTCGTCGAGGCCCACCACCCAGATGCCCAACTCGCGCATGCGCGCCAACGTGGTGGGCAGTCCACCCACCACCGCCATGGGCACGTATTCCACCGCACCCACCGACGCCTTGGCCACGGTCGGCGTGATGTGCACCGAACGATGTCGCGGAAGGATGACGCCGTCCACACCCGCACCGTCGCAACAACGCAACAACGCGCCCAGGTTGCCCGGGTCGGTCACGCCGTCGACGGCCACCAGGAACGGTGCCTTGCCCGGCCGACGCTTCAACAACGCGTCGATGGGCACCGACGGAATCGGATCGGCGTGCGCCAACACGCCCTGGGGGGCCTCACTGCGCGAGGCGTATTCCAACTTCTTTCGACTGACCTCCACCACCAGCACGCGATTCGCGCGCGCCAGATCACGGATGTCCTCCACCACGTCGCTCTCGTCCAGGTCGGCCGCCACCCACACCTCGTGCACACGGCGACGACCGGCGATCAACAACTCGCGCACCGCCTGACGGCCCTCGATCTGACGACCACCCAGGTCGTCGTCGGACTCCGCTGCTGCTCCACGACCGGCGCCGCGTCCGGCCGCCCGTCCCGGCTTCATGGGGCCCGGCTTCACGGCACCGGTGCGACCGGCCCCGCGTGCATCCACCACGCGCGGTCCGCGCGCACTGGGTCCGAGATTGCGACCTTTGGTCGACTTGCCCGCACCCGACGACGGCGTGCGCGGCTTGGCCGGCTTGCCCTTGCCGGCCGACACCGGCTTCGGCTTTCCGGTTCCCTTGCGCGGTCCCGTTCCCTTGCGTGCGGCCATCAGATCTCACTCCTGCTGTCGACTCGATAGATCACGGCCGACGCCCAGCAGGCGATGCCCTCGCGACGACCGAGTGCACCCAAGCCCTCGGCACGTCGCCCTTTCACCGACACCGGCGCACCGGTGACATCGCTCAACTTGCGTTGCATCGCGTCACGGTGCGGGGCCAGCTTGGGCTCCTCGCACACCACGCTGCAGTCGATGTTGCCCACGGTCCATCCGCTCGCGCGCACCATCGATGCCACGCGGTCCAAGATCACCAGGGAATCGACACCCTTCCACTGCGGTTCGGTGTCGGGGAAATGTTCGCCGATGTCACCCATGCCGGCCGCACCCAACAGGGCGTCGGCGCACGCGTGCGCGATGACGTCGGCGTCACTGTGGCCCACCAAACCTCGCGCACCCTCGAACACCACACCACCCAACACCAAACGGCGCTCGGGGTCGTCGGTGAAACGATGGATGTCGAAGCCCTGGCCCACGCGAATGGCGTCGATACTCACGACGTCACCGAACCATTGCGTCGCGCAAGCACGTCACGAGCCCACACCAGATCCTCGGGATGGGTGATCTTGCGATTGTCGATCTCACCGGGCACGGCAATGACGGTACCGCCGATGGACTCCACGAGCGCGGAGTCGTCGGATGCATCGATCTCCGACAGGTACGCCCGTCGCAGAATCTCCGCCACGAAACCTTGCGGTGTCTGCACCGCCAACAACGTGGCCCGGTCAGGGGTGTCCACGATGTGCGGCACCACCGCACCGGCGACGCCGATGCTGGCCGACTCCACGACCTCGATCACCTTCACGGTGTCGGTCACCGGCAGGCCGGGCACCGCTCCGTCGGCACCACCGCGCACCGCGGCGATCACCAGGCGATACAACTCGGCCGAGGCGAACGGTCGAGCGCCGTCGTGCACCAACACGATGGCCGCATCGGAGGGCACCGCCTTCAATCCGTTGCGCACGCTGGCCGTGCGCGTCGGACCTCCGGCCACCACGATGACGTCCGACGTCGCACCCCATGTCGTCTCGTCCGCCACGTCCGATTCCGGGAGCACCAACACCACGCCGTCACCGACGAAGCGAGCGGTCTCCACCGCATGGTCCACCACCCGTCGGTCTCCGAGGGATTCGTATTGCTTCATCGACCCGAATCGACGACCCGACCCGCCGGCCACCACCACCGTCCACACCGATCCGGTGGAAACATCCACCCGAGTTCGTGCTCGGACATCCGACATGGGGGTTGAGGGTAGTACCGTCTCCTCGTAATGGCTTACGAAGACGTCCTCCTCAAGACCGACTTTTTCGGCGAGGCTCCCGCCGACGACGTGGCGGCCATCGCCGCCAAGGGTCGCAAGCGCATCTTGTCGCGCGGCGACCATCTCTTCGAGGCCGGTGAAGAAGCCGAGTCCATGTACATCGTTCTCTCGGGTCGCATCGCCATCGCCATCGCGAGCGAGGTCGACAAGCGCGAGAGCATGGTGGCCCTCATGGAAGCCGGAGATCTCTTCGGCGAGATGGGTCTGCTGGACGCCGGTCCGCGTTCCGCGATGGCGCGCGCCATCGAGCCCAGCGAGGTGCTCGAGGTTCCGTACGATCCGGTGGGCGAGTTGCTGGACAACAACCCCAAAGTGTTGCGTGGAGTGGTGCGCATGTTGGCCGAACGTCTTCGCGTGATGGACGGTGCTCTCGCCGACTCGGTGTTCCTCGACGTCACCGGTCGCACCGCCAAGCGCTTGCTCGAACTGGCCTCGGGGGCCGACGAGTTCGTGCTTCCGGTCACCCAGGAAGAACTGGCCGGCATGGTGGGCGCATCACGCGAGCGCGTGAACAAGGCCATCAGCAGCTTCATTCGTCTGGGCTGGATCGAACAGCACGAGCGTCGCTACAAGATCATGATGCGCGACCGATTGGAACTTCGCGCCCGCTGATTCAGCGCGTCAACCAATTCCGTGCGCGAGTGAAGGCGTCGACGGCATCAGCGGGTCGGTGTGCCGGACGGCTGGGATCGTGCGCGAAGCCGTGTTCTCCTTCGGCGTAGAACGCGATCGTCGTCTCGGTCCCGCGCAGTTTCTCGATGTCGCCTTCGGGAGTCCACACGTCGCGACCACCCAGAATGGCCAGGACGCTCGCGGAGTCGCCGGCAGCGAGCAACGACAATGGCTCGGCCTGCTCCGGTCCACGCCACGCCTCGGGCAGCGAGATCATGCCGTAGACGCTCACGATGCGATCGAAGATGCCGGTGGACGCGGCCTTGAATGCGTACATGCCACCCATGCAGAAACCGATCATGCGCACCGTCGTGCATCCGGTCAGCTCCGCGGCCAATCGCAGATCGTCGAACACGTCGCTGTCGCGCTTGGTCGGCATGGAGGCGAACCGATCCTCGGGCGAGGCGCCCTCGGCGAGGTTGGGGAACGGTTCGATCGCCACGGTCGACATGCCCCACTCCTCGGCGAACCGTCGCACGTGATCGTCGAACAACGGACGTAGTCCGAACATGTCGGGGTGCACCACCAACCCGTACGGTGCCGACGGAACGTGATGGATTTCGGCCGGTGTACCCGAGGGGAGCGTGGTGCGCATTCCTCGATTCTGTCAGACCGTCACCTGCACGATGCCCATGGCGATGCCGTGTTGCACCCACTCACCCCGACCAGGCGCGATCGCGTACGGGCGCGGCGGGGGCGCGACACCCAACAGATCGGCGTGATCATTGACCGCGTTCCCGAGAAGCAGGCCGGTTCTGTGCCGACGTACGGCGTGAGCCCAGTGATCGAACGAGTGGCGCAACGCGAGTGGATCCACTGTGGCGATCACGTCGAGGTCGTCATCGTCGAAGTTCGCTTCGTGCGGCACCTCGTCATGATCGACCACCACCAATCGACGCGCCAGATGACCACGCTCGCGTCGCCAGTGTTCGACCAACGAGCGCGCGGCACCACTTCGGCCCGAACCCGACTCGCCGATGATCATCACGCGCCACGGATCACGTGTCGACAACTCCACCGCGCGAGAATCGTCGGCGAAGACCGCGAAGACTTCGTCACGTTCGATGCGAACCGGCAGACGCAAGGGTGCCGGCGGAATCCACGGACCGGTCGACGCCACGAACCGCCCAAAGACATCCCGTCCGTCGAGGAGTGTCTCGAACCCGCCGTCACGGTCGACCATGCGGAAAGTTCGTGAGCACCGATCACGTACGACCAACGGAGTTCCCGACTCCCGCGCGCACGTGGCAACGATGATGCCCGACTCCCACGATGAGAGCCATTTCTCCAAGCGACCCCAGGCCAAGCGGCTCGCCGCGTCCGACAAACAGTGGGACACGATGTCGTCCACGCCGTCGAGAATCACGGCGCCAACGGAATGCGACTCCAGCGCCAATGCCGTTCGATGAATGGTTTCGGCGTCGCAATCGTTGGCGCTCACACCGATCATCTCGATCCGCGCCGAGATAGTCGCCAATGCCTTGGCGCGAGTCCGGGGATCACCGACGATCAACCACCATTCACGAGGAGGTCCGATGACGACACGACGGCGGCGATCGATGTCGTCCAGCACGGCCACCGTCCCCGGATCCGGTTCGGACACCAGAGGCGACGGAAGAGGCGCACACCACAGCGAGCGAGCCGGTTCTCCCGTCGAGCCACACCCAGCGGACATGTGCGTGTTCACCACGACGGGCTCGGACCCCGAACACGACACCGCGGCGCGACCCGGCGAGTGACGGGGGAACGACGCCGCCACCGGTGAACCGACCACGTCCACGCTGTCTCCGGCGTTCAACACGCGCAGCACCACGCGAATGTCGCTGTTGGCGACGATGTCGGCCGTCAGTGATTGCGGGCGTTGCGTCGCTAACAACAAGTGGATCCCCAACGATCTACCCCGCTGGGCGATGCTCAACAGTTCGTGCAGGAACTCCGGTGATTGCGCGCGCAGGGCCGCCACCTCGTCGACCACCACCAACAATCGGGGAATCGTCCCATCCGCGCAATCGTCGATACCTCGCGCACCCACGGCTCGCAGTCGCTCTTCACGATCGCGGAACTCGCAGCGCAACGCCGCCGCCGCACGATCGACGGTGGACTCGTCCAGATCGGTGAGCACGCCCACCGTGTGCGGCAATCCCGCCAGCACGTCGCTGGTGGAGCCGCCTTTGTAATCCACCGCGAGGATGTTCAGCATCGATGGATCGACGGCTGCAGCCATCTCGGTGAGCCATCGCAGGAGCAGTTCGCTCTTCCCCGACCCGGTGCACCCCACCACCACCGCGTGCGGCCCGTCGCGCACGATGTCGATCCGAAACTCCCGGCCGAGATCGTCGTCGCCCAGCACCACCGCGAACGGCGTCGCGCCGTCGGTGCGAGATCGTTCGTCGTTCACGGATGCCTCCAACAACTCGGGGTCGGTCCAGCGACACAGCGCGCGCATCACGGTGTCGGCCGTCGTCGCATCCATCCCCTCAACCTCGTCGGCGGCGATGATGGTCGAACACTCCGCGGGCAGTTCGTGTCGCCGCTCGGCGATCACGATCACGCAGGCATTCCCCCGCAGTCGCGAGTACTCCACCCAACGTTCGGGTCGGTCGACGACGCACACCACGTGCGACGCGTGCGCATCGGAATGGGGCGTTCCGGCCAGACCGATCGTTCGACTCACCGAACGGGGCCAAGCGGTCAGGCGCCAGTCGGCCGGACCCGAGCGCACGCACAGGCGCACCGCCATCGCCCGCGCCGCCGCCGTCGCCGACGATCCGTGAACCCCGACCACCGCACCGGGGGCGAGGTCGACCAACCGCGGCACGTCATCCACTACGACGGTCGTCTCCGTCGCGTCGACCCTCACCGTCTCGCTCCCGCGAGCGACGGACACCCTCCACACGTCGTCGTGTCGAGCCGGACGCCAGTGCCACAACCGTTCGTCACCGGTGGCCACCAACGTGGCCAGCTCGTGCGCGTTCGGATGTTCGTAACGAAGGCGGCTCGCGCACGCCCGATGCCACCGATCCCACTGCCGCACGTGATCGGCTTCCAGGTGGGCGCGCTCCCGGTCGCGGGCCTCGATCTCACGACCGCGCCGGCGTCGTCGACGCGACGCATCCAGTCGCCACACCGCCACGGTCAGCAATGCGGCCACCACCGACACCACCGCGAACGTCATGTTCCCGGTCACCAGACCGAACAGTCCCGCGGTCACGATGCCCGGCAGAAGAGCGGTCAGACGACTCGTGACATCCGAGTC
>Ga0315909_10006757_pt1 | contig 12912 bp, 15 predicted proteins | sample LakEriMetagenome_11_FD_203527 | JGI IMG/M metagenome (GOLD analysis project Ga0315909, IMG submission 203527) | Freshwater fungal communities from buoy surface, Lake Erie, Ohio, United States - Buoy 2 MA125 | ecosystem: Environmental > Aquatic > Freshwater > Lake | place: USA: Lake Erie, Ohio...
ACTGGCGGAAAAGATGACATAAAGGCGCTTACAGCGAAGCTCACCGCAGCTAGAGCCGCTGGCAACACTGACGCGGCAAGATGGTATGCATTGGCGCTTGCTGAAGCTACAAAGAAGCCATAATAAAAACACAAAGATTATGTCACTGCAAAAGCGTCCTGAATATCCGTCAATGCAATCATTGAATATGTCGGAGGCTGACGTATTCGAGTACGGCAATATAAATTTAAATCTACGGCCAATAGTAAAACTCAAAAATGGACAAATTGCAACAATACTTTCAATAACTATAACCGAAACTATTTCAACAAGAACGTGTTTCACCCTAATTCCAACAATTAGCGACGACGGTGTCGTGCTGCCAGAAAAAGAAGCCAAATTAACATATACCAAAAGCGGTAGGCATCTAGGAAAGTTTTCAACTCTCAAAATTGCCAATACATATGCTGCTGCATTATCAAAACAAGAGAATCGTCGCTATGTGGAGCAGGTCAAGAATAATCCCGACTATCTGGTTGGTGATAAAACCTGGTACCCGATTGACCAAATTATTGAGCCTTCAAATAGAAACCTCGGAGGCATTTTGCAAATAACCGACCTATACGGTGCGGCTGCAGATGACTTTAAAGAAAACTTGATTTCTGTTGGGGTTAGTTACACGATGGACCTGAATCCAGAAATAACAATAGAAATAATCGATGAAGACTACAAGATGTTTGATTCTAATTATTTCGTGATACGCCGAGACGTAACTTATCGAAATAGAAGATATGAGATAGCTGATGTGTCCGCAAAACCTGGACCAGGTGGAGCTCCGACCATTGTAATCAAAGCTAGAAATAAAGCTATTCAGCAAATGAGGCGCGATAAATTACCGAATTCTGTAACTGGTGGTTCTGGGTATGAATACGCAGGAAACGCTGCAAAGAAATTTGGGCTTCAATTTGTCGGCCAGCAGTCTGCAAAAACCAAATCGACATTCAAGGCAAGAACGGGCGATGGCGAAGAATCGGTTTGGGATGTTTTAACAAGAACCGCTGGAGATAATCAATTTGTCGTATTCGAGGTCGATGGCGTGCTTGTTTATGCTTCTCAGGAGTGGCTGATGTGGAAATTCGGGAGCGCCGTTTATACGCCAGCTACTGGTCCAGTAAAAAAATTTGTCCCTCTGCTGTTTTATCCGAATAGAGACCCCAAAGAACTTTTTGCTAAAGTAATGCTCGGAGCCACGGATGAGGTGTTCCAGCTCGAAACATGGCACGACTTCAACTCTTCAGACAATGACCCACTGGCCGCGTCTGGAAGTTGCAATGTGATAATGCCCCAGGGCGCAGCTCTTAGACCTGGCCACACCGCCGTATGTGGTCCACTGCCAAATTATTTTTTTGGTGGATATCTAATCACGGAGGTGAGTTTCAGTGAGGGCTCTCCGGAGTCTGCCAGAATCTCGTTTCGCACTCCAGAAGAACCAAAGGACCAGAAAGGCAAGCCAATTAATCCCAAAGTTGGCTCTAGCCCTGGTATTTTTTAGGCATGCTGTACGACCCATCGTCTCGGTTTTCTAATTCAAAGAAAGCATCCTCCAGAAAACCAACACCAGGAGGCCTGTACTTGGGCACTGTTGTTCGGGTCGGCGCTCAAGGGGTATTCGTAAATATTCCAAAGGTGGCTGCACAAACAATTTTTGGGCCATGCACGGTTTTTTGCACGTACCCAGCAGCAGGGCAGAAAGTGCTCTGTGGATTCCTTGACAATAGATTTGAAGAGGTCGTCATTCTTGGAAGAGAAACTACTAGTAAAATTATTAAGGAGGTCGAAACACCAGCAACGGCAACGGATGCAGCAAATAAAAGTTATGTTGATTCCGTTATACAAAACCTCAAAAACTACGTTGACCAGAATTTCGACTAACTTATGGACACACTGAAATTACCAATGACTTTTGAACGAGGCAGGGCTGCGGCCCTGTCTGAAGGCACGCGCCCTTACTATTCGCAGATAATTGCTTTAGCTTGCAGAATTGAGCGTGGAGAATTGCCGCTCGAGAGAACTTATGGAACAAAAGACCCAACCTTTGCACAGCTGAGAGAATCTGAAATCAGGTACACAATCGGTCAGTTTTGGCCAGAAATACAACTGACACTTGTTGCCCGAGATAGACCAAAAAATACTGGAGAACAAAGAATTCTTGTTGATTTCGTGGTTGGTGGTCGATAATGCCCTCACCAGATTTTTCAAATTACATTGACCTTACAATTAACGATAAGCAACCTGGTGACTTATACGACGAATCGGTTGACTATGCCCGGTTGGCAATGCCAGAATTCTCACCCCGACCTGGAACAATTGAAGATGCAATTCTTCAGGCCGCCGCATATGTCGGTTCGGTCAATCTCGGAAATATCAACCGCTTGCCGGATGGAATCATGGAGGGTGTTCTCCGCTACCTGGATATTCTTCGCAAAGAAGCAACGTTTGGTTCAGTTGAATTGGAGTTCACGCTGTCCGAAAATGGTGGAACCGTCCCCGCGAGCACTCTCGCGGTGTACGAAATTGTTAGTGGAGACGACATTATCCAATACCCATTTTCTACAGACAGCACAGTAGTGGCTGATTCTGCTTCTGCGACAGTAACTGTCAACGCCACATCGCTGACTGCTGGGATTCTTCCCACAATCGCATCCGGAACTCAGCTAATACTTGCCCAGCCAAGTGGAACAATTTTAGATGTTGTTACAAGCAGCAATGTCACGCAGGGTTCATTGGCAGAAACAACCACTGAGTACTTCAGTCGTGGAACGACCCACCTGGAAAGTCTTAGCTCGGTTCTTGCCACCGCTGCTCAGGTGGAAAACTATGTTCTCACGAATTTTGTAGATGTTCATAGATGCAAGGTATACGACGTGTCTAGGGCCGCGTACCACTCTGCTTCTGCTGGTGTTCTCAATGCCGTCAACGATAACTCAGATGTTGCTACCGTTTCTACAAGTGCGGATTTTATAGACCTGTGCAATGACGTAAATACGGATTTGTTCATGGTTTTGGGACCAGATTTTTATGGCGACAATACATATCAGAGCATCATCAAGACTGGTGTTTACCAGGGCGCCTCATCTGGAAGTTCTAGCGTTACCTACACAAATATAAACACTGCTGCAAGTGGAAACGCTGGCCCGATATCGGTGCTGTCGATGAATTCTATTGAGCATGCCCTGGAGGGGGACTCGCCGGGATTCTTTGTTATTTTTGCGTGCGACTCTGGTGGCTCTCCTCTTCCGGATTCACTCAAGACAGAAATCATCGACGCCGTGGCCCTCAGGATTCCAGCCGGTATTGAATTCGAGCTGTTGGATGCCTACCCATTTGACATATCTATTGTTGCCACAATTTCCATAAATCCGGAATTTGGCGCCAACTCCGTTGCTACGAACGTTGCTAGCGCAATCGAATCTTATCTGTCCCTGGCAGAATGGCCGAATTGGAACACTACGGTCAGAATATTTGACATAGTTATCTCCGCAAGCAGGGTTGCTGGTGTTGATTATGTATACAGCGTTACCACAAGCGTTCCCAGCTATCCTGCTGCTGAGTTCCCCGGGAATGAATTGCTTGCAACGGAAGTAAATCTTAACGGAAGCTTGATTGCGTATGAAATTGGTTATTTTGGAGTACTTCCGAGGGCGTCTGTTGAAATTGTGGTGCTCTAAATGCCTGGTGTACAAAACCGCCTAACAGATTCGCTGGCAAAACTTCAGTCTATTTATGCTGAGGATTTTTGGCAGACATCGACTCTCAACTATGAGGTGGCTGGTTCATCTGAGCTCTTCGACGGATTTTCTGAATTCAAACAATTAAAACTATCAATACCAGCCGGTAATCAATCTGGTGTTCTCTACCACGAGGACATACAACTTAGGGCTGCTGATGAAGATATAGATATCGTTTTTCTTTTTGCGGTTAAAATGCCATCTGGTGGAATTGTTGCATGCACTATCGCCGACGTGAACCAAGTGAGCGGCACAACAACGGTTACGTCGTTAAACCTAAGCCAGTCAGATGCTGTAATTAACGCCCCCGGAATTCTTTCTCCGCAATGGAACATATTCCGTAGTGACATGTTTCAAATACCGGCAGGACAACTTTTGCCTGCGGTAAACATCGAAATTGCATTTGAACCAAATGACCCAACCGAGGATTTCTATTTCACAACACCGGCAATTTATCCGGCCTATGAATTTGGCTCGGTAAATCTTGCCGTTCCAGCAATTGCTTCATTCCTCCCGGATGTCATGTTTCAGGCAGACCTCGATGCAGAGACGACTCCAGATAGGGCAATGTTGCGCCTAATTGATATTGCGTATTTGGGCCTAGGCGAATCAATGCAACTCACTCAGGACTTCGCCTACATAGACACAGAAGAAGGCTATGACCCCAACATTGACACAACCAAGAGCCAATTAGTTAATTCTTCAGTTGCCGACCTTGACACATTGATTTGGTTGTGCAAATTTACGGGAACACAGCCAATAACTCGATTCAACTTTTCACCAGAAACTGTTGCTGATGCTTTTGTTCTTGACTCAAGCGATTTGGATTCTGGTGACCAGCTACGTCTGACAAGTTACTCGGAACTAAATCCTCCGATTCTTGACGTCCAGGCGCAGGAAACTCTACTCCGATGGCAGCTTGATACTGGGTATTATGGCAAAAATGCTGGAACTGCGAGCGCTATAACTGAGGCCGCAAAACTGCAACTCATCAACAATAAAGAAGTCACCGTCAATTACGATTATGCGACAGAGCCATTTGTAATAAATATTCAAACTAAATGGTCAGAAACACTTGGTGCTATTGGCCCAGAGGTTATTGGTGAATCATCCCAAATCGTGCTTGAGTCAATTGAGCCAGCAAGACCACTCGGTACAAAAATCACTCACGAGTACGTGGAGTAAATATGCAAGAAGATGACGACCAAACCCTGCAGAATCTCTTTAACTCAATAATGAAGAACATCATGCCGTCAAGACTTGTCACTAATTTTATAATCGTTGCCGAGGTGGCAGATGAGGAAACTAGCGAGCTATCTGTATCTGTTTCAGAAGGACTGTCTCCCTGGGCGGCAGATGGAATGCTAAGGTATGCGCAACAAATGATGATGACTGGTGATTTTAACCGTTCAGAAGATGAAGACCTGGAAGATTAAGTAAAGGCGTTGTATGAAGTACAATAGTAAATCAACGATTTTTAGCAGGTAATTATGGCTATTCAACAATTTACTGCGGGCCAGACGCTGACTGCAAACGCTATGAATACGCTCCAAGCGAGCGATTATAACTACACAAGAAAAGTCGTTACGGCTGCCACATACACAACGGTCTTGGAAGATAGGGGGCAGCTGCTTGAGTTTCAAAATGCAGGCGGAACCACTGTCACCATTCCCCTGAACTCATCGGTTGCGTATACCACGGGAGACGTCTTAGAGATAGTGAATGGCTCAACGGCCACAATAACCATAGTTGGCGATGTCGGAGTAACTATTGAGGCAACCGGAGACATTACATCACTAACTTCAGAGTGGCAAAAATGCCAACTGGTTAAGCGCGAGACAAACAATTGGCTACTTACAGGAATCACCTCAGTTGCAATTCTTGATGCAGTAATAACTGATGCCGATGTCAGTCCCTCTGCCGCAATTGCCAAAACAAAAATTGCAGGAACTGCAATTACCGCAGCAGATACCGGAACCGTTACAAGCGCGATGATTGTTGATGGGGCAATTGTTAACGCAGACATAAACGCTTCTGCAGCAATAGCTCTGTCAAAACTAGCTACTGGCTCATCTGGGCAGTTGGTTGTTCATAATTCATCAGGTGTGCCAACTGCAATAACTGCAACCGGAGATGTAACTATCGATTCTTCTGGTGTTACGTCGATAGCTTCTGGCGTAATCGTAAACGCGGATATTAACAACTCTGCAGCCATTGCCTACAGCAAACTAAACCTTTCTAACTCCGTCACCGCCACCGACCTTGCCTCCGGTGCGCCAAGGGCGGGTTTTCGTTCTAGCCAAAACCAACAAACTGGGACAACGTATACACTTGCACTCAGCGACGTTGGCGGACTTGTCGAGCTCAGTAACACTTCAGCGATAACAGTAACAATTCCACTCGATTCGAGTGTCGCCTTTGCTGTTGGTGACAGAATAGATATTATACAAACAAACACTGGCCAGGTTACTGTCGCCGGCGCAGGTGGTGTAACCCTGAATGCATATGACAACCAGTACAAACTAAATGGTCGCTGGGCAGCTGGGACCCTAATCAAGCGTGCCGCCAACACATGGGTGCTGATAGGTAATATCACTTCATGATTCCGGGAATTGTCGATGGAAGTGGCGGCAAAATTCTCGCCAGTACGAGCGATGATTTTAATCGCGCCAATAGTACTGACATAACAGCCACCGGAAAGAACTGGCAGGAAGTCAAGGGCGATTGGGAAATTGTTAGCAATAGGCTTGCTGCCGTATCAAGCGTGTCAGGTAATCCAATAGCAATACTCAAAATAAATAATAAAAACGCTCAGGTGAGAGTTGATGGAGTTTCTGGAACTGGAGATGGATGGGGTGTTTCGTTTTGGGTGGTTGACTCAGACAACTGGTGGTCAGCAACCACAAACATGACTCAATCAAGCGTTCAAAATCCGGCATTTTCTGGGACTACTCAGGTGTTTGTTGGTAATGCATGCGGCGGTAGCGCTGGCGCAGGGGCGTGGAGCGGACCAACGTATAACCTTGACAGCAGCGCCCCCCCTTATGCCGGAACCTGTTACAGCGTATGTTGCACATCCATAACTGAGGGTACCCCTGAAGATGGTTGGTACTACGACGTATATGGTTCGCCCTGCTATTCAACCAACCCGAACTGTAGCCCATTCGTCTCTAGTTCATTCGGTCCTGGTAATGAGACCTGTGGGTCTACCTGCTGCTGTTCGTATGTTGTAACCACCCCAGCTGGACCACCAACATGTAATGGTCCGTATATTTGTAACTGTTGCCTTGCTTACGGTGTAAACGACTCGGGGTGCCCTGGTCAGTGCGCAAACGCTGGCCCAGTTCCGCAATACCAAACACAGACTGTCAACTACCCAGAAACACGTACGTGGACATATGTGATGAGCGCGCCAATTCGCAAGTCTGAAAATGGGGTTGTTACAACAGTTGCCACCCCTTCCGTTTCTTACTCTCAGACGGTTGCAGCTACAGCTGCCGCGTCTTATCCAACAAGACCAACTTCTATAACAATTACCACAAACGGCGAGGGCATCACCCTGAGCGCCCCTGGCTCGGCTGGTGGAACCATTTCCACAACCCATACAGCAACAGGGGCAAACAGGGGGAAAAAGCACGGTGTCGCAATCGCCCAAGCCTCTGTCGCCCAGTCAACATCTGTAGACAATTTTGTGTATACTCAACAGCCGTGACAGATAACGCAGACATTCTCCCCCTTGCAAAACAACGGCTTGATATATGTCGCGTCTGTCCGCGCCTTTTTAAGCCTACAATGCAGTGTAAGGAATGTAAGTGTTTTATGAAAATCAAAACAGCAATCAAATCGGCCTCGTGCCCTTTGGGAAAGTGGTAAATCATGTCATTCGAAATTATTGGAACAGCAAATGGCCCGCTCATCAAGTCTGGAGATGAAATTTTCACACTCCAAGAGGTTCCTGAATTGATTGAATTGGCCGAAGCGCATGACACATTTGTTCCAGAGTTGAAAGTTCACATTGCGAACGGAATGATTGCCGCCGCCCAGGGATGGTCCGAAGCGCTGATAGATGACATGAACTCTCAACCATACAGCGTACGGCTTACGGCCTATCAAAACGCTGGAGCATATTTTAGGTCTTTTGACGGTCAGTACAGAAACTACCTTGCACAAAAGGCTGCGGCAGAAGCAGCAGAATAGTATTGGCCGCCTTCAACTAGAGCTAGGGTTTAACTCAAATATCGGCCAAACGGAGGAAAAGTGGCATCTCATAAGCTCTCGGAAGAAGAAATAGAAATAGTAGATAGACATACGCCAAATTTTTCTTGGTTCACACTTCTGACCGGAATTGGCTTTATATCACTATTTGTTGCATCAACAATTCTTTCTGTTCGTAATTCAATCCCGCTATGGTTTGGGTTTTGCCTCAATATGTTAAGTTTCACAGCGATGTTTGTGACTATTCACGACTGCATGCATGGTCAGATTTCTCAAAAAAACAAAAAACTGAAATGGATAGACAAAACAGTTGGAACAGTAGCCGGGCTGCTGGTGCAGATGGAATTCAGCGGATGGTGTAAGCAGCATGGCGCACACCACAAAGCAACAAACATCCCAGGCGAAGACCCAAATTGGAGATATCACAAGAACGCGTTTGCAATGTGGAAGCAAACCGCTATCGGATATTTGATTTTGCACATATATGCAATACCGATTATTGGAAAAAAAATATGTTCCAAATTTATCCCTCCGTGGAAGTATGAATATTTTAAAAAATTTATGCCAGTGGAATGGACGTATCAACTTTTAGCAAATTGGTCAATATTTTTTATTGCCGTATTCTATGGATACGGCAAATACGCCCTGGTTTTGTGGATGCTCCCATCCCTTGTTTCAAGAGTGAGAATGCATTATCAGTTCATTTGGTCTCCGCATAAAAATTTGACATACACAAACGACTACCTAGATACAGTTCTGCATATTCGCCCATATGGTGTTGATAGAATTTGGTGGAGAGCCCTTCTCGATTATCACCTAATACATCATCTATACCCGCAGGTTCCAAGCAATAAGCTTAGGGGCGTGTACATGGATGTAAAGCATATATTGAAAGAAAATGGAACAGAAACAATTCGCGGTTGGGGTTGGGAAAACAAGAATGGAGTTGTGTGACATGAACGATTCAATCAATAGCAAGTACATCAACAGATTCTGTTGGCCCCTGCTAACCGAATGGGTATTTGCGTTGGTCTTCTATTTTGGAGCCATTGCAATGTCCATTACGGGCTCCATATCCCTTGTTGTTGGTTCAGTGACTGTTTGTTTGTCTTACTTTGCATTGTTCAATTCGATGCATGCGGCAGCTCATAGGCATTTTTCTGGAGGTCTTAAAAAGCACCGTTGGATTGATAAAACAATTGGAAAAATTTCTGGTCTGTTAATTCAAATTCCATACGGTCCGTTTGCAAAAATACATATGGAGCACCACAAAAACACAGGAGTGTTTGGCTCTGACCCAGATTTCTTGCCATTTCCTTCATTTAGGATGATGAATAAGTATTTCTTTATATCATATTCAGTCCAGGTTGGAGCAACAATTCCATTTTTCAACAAATACATGATTAAGAGACTTCCAAAAATCATCAGACAAAGACTTGAGGCAAGGAAGGATAAAACCATCAGTAGACAAATAGGGTCTACTGTCATCATCCTTGTTGCAACTGTTGTTTCTGGTTATGGAGCTTATGGATTGTGGCTATTCTTTTTTCCTTTTATTCTGCAACGCTATTTTTTGATTGCATGCTTTATGTGGCTGCCACACCTATCGTTAAAATCCAGTAAATATGAAAACACGCGCAGTTTGATAACTCCGGTAATCAATAGACTTTCGTTCATGAAGCTGGTGGATTTTCACATGGAACACCACCTTTACCCATCGGTTCCATCTTCATATTTGCGAAAACTGCATTTTGAAATATCTGGGGAGCTTGACGAAAATAAGGCAGTTTACGTAGGCAGATTTAGCAAAAAGCCTTGGAGACCAAGTCGCGCGGGTGCGGCATCCCGATGATAGTCAATTCCGGTGTTAGCATCGCCATATGGAATTAGTTGGAACATGGTTCATAACCGCCAGCTCCCCACTCGGCAAAGAAACCTATAACCTTCGCCTTAATAGCGATGGCTCTGGGTCCATTTCGCACGATAGGGGTGTTGTCGAATTTAAAGACGCAGTAATTGAATCTAGTGACGATTCGATGTGCGTTGAGATATCCGGAAAAACAGACATACCGATGACTGTGGATTATGTTTGCAAGTTTGATTCAGTTGGCAAGTCTTTGAACGGATTTGTTCAGATGGGTGAATACGCAAAGATTGACATCAAAGGGGTGAAGATATGAACATTTCTTCGGTTTTTGACATCCCACTAAAATCAATCGACGGTACGGCAAATGTCACCAATGACGCCAGGGGCAAGGTTTGCTTATTTACCAACATCGTCACCAAGGCTGGGTATGCGCCAAAATGTAGTCCCATCTGGTCATATGCAAGAGCTGCTCGTCAGCTATGGGAACTACAGAAAGTTCACGAAATGTTTGCAGACAAGGGATTCACAGTTATCGCTTCTCCATGTAATCAATTCGGAGAAATGGAGCCTTCTGACAATGAACAGATTGCTGCGTTTATTCGGGATGCCTACCCATTTGTTACTTTCCCAATCACCGAAAAAATCGAAGTAAATGGCCCCAATGAGCACCGTGTATGGAAGTTCCTGAAGGGCGATGTTGTTCGCGCCTTCGACGACAACAAAGCTGATGGTTCAGAAAGAGCTGCTGCTGGACAAAATCTTGCAGGACAGGCAATTATGCGCATCCCCCACAACTATGAAAAGTTCATTGTAAGCAGAGGGGGCCAGCAAGTTGCGCGGCTCAATTGGGCAGACCTGCCACTTGCCGATAAACCGCTTGCAGCAGGTTCCTCGTGGACCGTTGTGGAGGCGGTAAAATTTCTAGTTGGTTAACTATGAAAATGCCATCGACTCCGGATATCGGAGAAAAAGAACTTGAGGAAATCTCTAAGCTCACCGTTGACGACCTGGGTGGCGGAATTGTCGTCTTCAGAAACGCCTTCAGCGTTGAGCAGGAAATCTTGCAACATATTGACGAATGTGCAGCAGAGGCACATAAGACGAGATGGGAGTATGTCACGGGCGAAGACGGAGTCCAATACGGCATAAACGAGGATGGCTTCAGGTATCGCCTGGAGGACGTCCCAAACGCGCCTGTGAGGCTCCTGGAGCCCGTTAACGAGCAAACTGGGGAATATGCCACCCAGTACTTCACATACCTCGAGGACGTCATCTACAAGTGCCTGATTCGCTATACGGATATGTTCCCGTTGGTGGTCGGGAGCCTTTGGTGGAGGACAAGGGGCCATGTCCTTAGATATGAGGGAAAGGGGATTCTTGGCTGGCACCAGGACAACGACACGAACTACAAGGTGACGAATGGGGTTAGGTATATGCCTCGCGGCCAGGTGGCTCTACGCCAGACAGCTGGAGCCCTCGCTTATTTTAACGACTGTGTAGATTCTGTCGATGAGCTGGATGGAACCAACTTTGCCGGAGGGCATCTTAAGTTCGCCTATCTTGGAATTGATTACAAACCCCAAAAAGGTGACATCATCATGTTCCCAACAAACTACATATGTGCCCATGGGGTTACCCAGATGGAGGGCGGTGTCAGGTATGCCTATCTCTCGTTTTTTGGGCAGGGTGGCACGGACGCTTCGGCGAATATACGAATTAAAGAGAAAGATTCAAGTCGACAATGGTGTGAGCCTGTGTGGTTTGACAGCATCTATGATGACTACGAGCGATATTGCAAATCGCCATATTCGATTTGGTCTCACCCGACCCCAGACCTCGAACTCGGCTCTAATCCTGTATTTCAAAATAGATGCGTCACTCAATACGGAGAAACGCATATTGCGCAGGAGGTGAACCAAGTTGAAACGATATGAAGTCGACACCCCAGAACTTACCAACGAAGTACTCGAAGAAATAAAGAATCTGCGGTTCACGGACCTTGGTGGAGGCGTTGTTGTATTCCATGATGTGATGGACGTCGACCTTGCATTTATTTCTAAGTGGATAGACCGCAATGCTTTGGCTGCGCATCAGCAGCGATGGAAGTACGACATGGATATCAACGGTGTTGTCTACGCTAAAAACGAGGACGGCAATAAGTTCTCGATAGAACAGGTTGAAGCTGTTCCAGTTCGTGTTCTAGAGCCAATTCAAGACCACACCGAACAAGAGGTGGTGGACATTATCCGCGGCTGGGAAGACGCAATTTACAAGTCGCTTATTAGATATATTGATATGTTCCCCCTTGTGGTTGGGACGATATGGTGGAGAAACAGGGGCCATGTGCTTAGGTATGACTCCGGTAAATACCTTGGTCTGCACAATGATAATGACACCAATTACAGAGCAACCGGGGGAGAGCGGTACATCCCATACGGACAAGTTGGCGCTCGACAAACGGTTGCGGTATTGCTGTATATAAATGACTGCGTTGAATCGGTTGATGAGCTCGATGGCACCAACTACAGCGGTGGAGAGCTTTACTTCCCGTACCTAAACATAAGTCATCGGGCAAAGAAGGGTGATGTAATTATCTTCCCTACAAACTATGTCGCTTCTCATGGGGTTAATACGGTAACCGGTGGAACAAGGTATGCCTACCTTGAGTTCTTCTCCCAGGGCAGCCCTGATATAAATGCCAGGATTGAAGTTGCCGAACCTGGCGACGTGGGCACATGGTGCATGCCTCATTGGATAGACACCGTTTACGACGACTATCAGAAGTATTGCACGTACGTAAACAAACCAGAGGTTCTAGTGCGGAACCTTGAGGGAGAGAAGGGGTACATACACCCCTTGAATATGGGTTCGCAATCTGATGAATAACGTTGGAATAATCTCGATGGGGGGCATGGGAACCACTATCGCCCACAGCATCCACAGTTCTGGAAATACAGCGCATTGGTCTTCGGAGGGGCGTTCTAAACGGACCCTGGATAGGGCTCGTCAAATATCGTGGGCCGTAGAGCATGGGACAACAAAAGAACTTTTTGAATTATGTGA
>Ga0315909_10006759_pt1 | contig 12908 bp, 30 predicted proteins | sample LakEriMetagenome_11_FD_203527 | JGI IMG/M metagenome (GOLD analysis project Ga0315909, IMG submission 203527) | Freshwater fungal communities from buoy surface, Lake Erie, Ohio, United States - Buoy 2 MA125 | ecosystem: Environmental > Aquatic > Freshwater > Lake | place: USA: Lake Erie, Ohio...
CTATAAAATTTGTTGTGGGATATCTTGTACTTGCCGTACTGACCCCAGTCTGGGTACTGTATAGAGAAGTCATTGTAGAGCTCCTGACCTAAAGACACAGCGTTTAGCCTTGTCATGTAGTTGTCTGGACCAGTACACCACTCCCAGAAATCACCAGACGTTTCAGCAATAAACTTTCGTGTAGCAAGATTCTTAAACTCGCTTCTAGATAGTCCACTAGACAGATAGAACTGTAGGTTTTGGATCATGTAGTTGTCAAAATTGTTCCACTCCTCGTCAGACCATCCAGTAAATAGCATATGACCAAACTCACTCTCAGGAGTAAAGGACTTGGTGTAGTACTGCTTGAACTCAAGGTCCCACTTTCTTCTTTCAAATGAATTTCCTGCACCCTTGATCGCATAGTTTGTCGTTATAACAATCTTTGGGGAATATTCAAATGGGATGTGTATCTCGTCCTTGTTCTTCTTCTCAAGTGTTATCCCCTCAGTAATGATAGAGAACAACTTCTCGAAGTCAAAGTTCCGTGCAACGTCATCAAAGACAAGTGTCTGCGTGTCTACCTGTACCCTTTGGTATGGGAAGGACTTCTGAAAACTGAATCCCTTGCCATCTATAATCACCATCTTTTTCATGTGGCTTATAGACTTCACAAAGATACCCTTACCAGTACCACCCTCTGGATTATCGCTGATCACCTCGTCATTTAATATAACCGCTGGTGAGTAGCTGGCTGGCTTGTGGCTGTGCATAAGGTAACCCAATGTTGACTCCATAGACTTTAAACGCTCAGTGTTGTCGCCAGAAATATTTTTTATAAATACCCTAAACTCACAATCAACAACGCTTGACTTACTGAAGTCCCTGTTTATCTTTTGCTTCTCCCAAACATGGCCCGTAAGTTTTTTGTAGTCAATACTAAATATCTCATCCCGTGTAACCTTAACTGCACAGTTCTGATAGTACAGGTAAGCCTCGTCAGGAGTGTCAACCATAAACTCAGGCTCAATCTTTGCAACATAATTTAAGAATGTCTCTTGAAAGAACTTCGTGTTCATAGCGAAGAAATTATATATAGACATGTCGTCTATAGCTAACAACTTCTCTAAGACAAAGTCCTTTATCATGTCCTCGTTAACATCGCTGATGGTATTGTTGACAACTCTAACAAATACAAAGTTGTTTGATCCAACTGGGTAGTACTTATAGAACCCATTGTTTTGTAAGTACAGCCTAAATAAATGTGGAACCAAGTCAACTTTGCCCTTGCTAGATTTTGTCCAAAATTCATCTTCATTAATGGTAACGAATTCGTGACCTTTAACCTCCGACTTTGGGGTGCCATTTAGTATCTTGTTCTTTATGGTGGCAATCTTTTCAGAATCCTCAAAAAACTTAGTATTGAATGATGCCTTGTTCCTATATGCACTAGATACTATTTGTGGTATTTCTCTAGCCATATCACCAGCAGTGTCATAAGACATAAGTACTAGTGTTGATAACGACTCTGAAATTCCATACTCATTGTGTGCAGAGGCCAGTATGTATAGATTATTATTTCTCGATCCACTGACCATGCCATAGTTCTTCTCCCACCAAATAGACAGCCTCTTTGTTATTTCATCTTCGTTTGTTATAGTTATTGTTTTTACTATTGGCTTTTTATATTCTGGGTCTTTCTCCATCTCATACCACACCGAAGACAATTCATTAACATAGATGTCAGGGTCATATGACTCATAACACACCCTGCTTATGTTCTTGCAAGACACGTCAAACTCCTTGCAAAAGAAATGCTTCTGTAACGACAGAAAATATTTCTTATGGTTCATAGGGTCTTTTGGTATGCGGACCAACGCCTTCAATCCATCACCAGATGGAGAGGTAAAGACAGAGTATACATACTTATCGTTTATCAACTCTAATCTTTTGTCCTCTATGTTTCCATCAAAGCCATCGAAGTCTAAACAAATAAATCCACTATGATCAACGATAGAGTTGTCTGCCCTCTTAGAGAAGGTGCCAGAAAAACATATCGCTGGCAACAACTTCTTCTTCTCGTTACGCATGTCTTTGTTTGTCTCAGACCTTACTAACTCAACGATGTCCTTTGACTTGCCAGATCTTATCCTGTCTAATGCAACGTTGATGTCACGGTAGAATGGAGAAGATGTATCACTGATTGATTTAAAGTATGTTATCATTTATTATATTTTATTAATTAGACAATTCTTCACTATATTCTCCAAGACCAATCGATAGTAAATCCAAATCGGCAAATCGGCTTGAGGAGTATCCATGCCACATTAAACCATTTTTAGTAGTTCCTTTGTTTCTTATTCCAGATATAATAAACACCCTCTGGTCATAAGAATTTATAAATTCATTGATGACACGGTATTCCCTACCATTCACAACCTCTGCCCCCTCTGGCAATTTTCTGTCATTAATACAAACTACTTTCTTCATGTTAGTCTAAGTTTAAATTATGTTCATTTAATATATCTCTTATGGCATCTCTTATCTTATCGGCCATGTCCATCTCTTCAGGTGTGGCTTCTTTTGATTTATCAGACATACTTACTCCATGCTTTGTTGTGCTTCTAAGCGATTGGTCTAAGTCCCACATGGCCATTTTCCACTTATATCCATCTAAGGCCGTCCTTGCATCGTCCGACTCTTCTTCACAATCATACTCTAGTATCATCTTCATTTGTCCAGTTTTTTAGTTAATAAACTATCTCTATATTCTATCTCTTTCCTAATTAAATCAAGGTGCCAATCAACACCACCATAGTCAAGTACTGCCTCTAGGTAGTCATCGTCCATGTCAGCTATGGCTATCCAAGTTAGTGGGTCTTTACCATCCTTACCTCTACTGCCTCTTACTGCATATTTTCTGACAACCTCAAAGTCATCGTCTGCATAGACATAATGAGTTTCAATCTTATCCATGTCCATTGCACCATACCTGCCATACTCATTGCCACCATCTACCATAGCATCATTGGGGCAACTACATGTTACATAGTCATGCACATGTCTACTTACTAACACCTCATTACACTCTAGGCATTTTACAGAATTATATACTATCTGTCTCATTTTTATAAGTTTTACTTGTTAATTATAAGTTTTACTTTGTCCCATATATTAGCTAAATTTGGGACAAATAGTTGTTAATAGCTAACATATTAGTTATATTTATATTTATTTGTTGTTATAAGGGTTAGCCATTAGTTACCACCTATTTAAACTCAACTTTGTAGATAATCGAGTCTTTGTAAGTGATTGGAAATTTTAGCATCTTTAAGCTGTGATAAGGAAAATTAAATTCCTCACATAGCTTTTTAAAATTACCCCTTGCAATTGGTTCGCTAAGGGGTTGGATTAGTATAATTATACTTTGTCTTTGCATTACGATATAATTTCAGATTTACTTAAATTATAAAGACTTGGCATTGATTCTTGACAATATCTACCATCAGAATCACATTCAATACCTGATACTTTTGTTTCAGTACCGTCTTTAACTTTAAATTCATTAAATCCAGTAACTCTAAATTTTTCTCCTGTTGGTGTCCATATTAATATTGCACCCATTTTGATTGATTTAATTTGTGTAGTTGTCATAATTTCTATTTTTTTGGCTTTAGCTTTATTGCTGATGTAAATCTACGACTAATATTTATATAAACATTACATTTATTAGAAAAATATTAAAAATAATTATAAAAAAGATAAACAGGTGGTAACATCTGGTTGTACTTATAGCTTTATCCGTCTGTATCGGTCATTTTTTAGGCTTTCTGAAATACTTTACTTACTTGTAATTATCGGTGATTAGGCACGCTACAAGGACAACCAGCGAACCGTTAAAAACATTACATTCCTTTTGCAATTATCTTTAGCACTTCTAACCTCTCCTCATCTGTTAGTCTAACAGGTAGCTCATACTCTTTTGTATTGTCCAACCTACACTGCTCTACCTCTTCCCATAATGACTTAACATCATAACAAATAGGTTTTCCGTCATTAGTAGTTGCTTGGTCAATTGTTCCAAGAGGATCTCTCTCCCATAGATACCAACTAATCCAATCTGAACCCTCCTTACCATAGTACACCTCTAATAAAATATTTATTACTGAGGTATAATTGTCTGAGAAATTAATAGTATCTATATCTAATACATACAATGCATGCTCCTTGTCTGATTGCTTCCTAAGTCTATTTAGGATTTCTGTAAATACTTCTAGTTTCATGTTGTTAAATTTTTAAAGGTTAATCGGAAATATGTCTATTATGTAAAGCATAACTAACAAAAATGATGGTTTTTGTAAACTTTATTTAGCGTTATCCCTGTAGTCTATTATAAATCCAATGGCTACAATAATGTTCATGCCACAGGACATTAGTATCTCATGGATGTCAGCATACACATTTAAGGATAGGTGTACATGACCTACCATCCAAAAAGGTATGGACAAGTTTTGGCTTATCCATACCAATAGGTACTTAATAAAGTATTTCAACCTTACTTACCACTTATGAAATTAATAGCTGATTGACTTCCACTCATATTAAAAGAGTATGTTTCAATTCCGCAAACTGAATCATATACCCTTAACTTTAAGGTGGTACAAAGTTTAAAATCTGATAACATATCGGTATCAGTTAGTAAGCTGTTAATAATCCATATCGTTTCGCTGTCCTCACTTGTTACTGCATACACAGTGTATTTTTTTGAAACACCATTAACAATAAATGCTAAATCTATTGTAGGCTTTTCATCACAGTAATATCCACCCTGCATGTAAAAAAATATTTCCCCATCTACATTTTCTAATTTAAGATAGTTTATACCTGAAGATTCTGTATAACATATACGATAAGGCTCATCAAAATCATTGTCTACAGTTTTTTTAATCCATTGAGCATTTGCATTTAAACACAACATTACTCCTACACTCATTAATAATTTTTTCATTTTGTTTTAATTTAATTGTTTATTTATTTTTTCATGGACTCTCCATTGGGTTTGTTTCCCTGTAATACATCATGTCTTTAAGAAGTTTATTTTCTTCTAACAATTGATGGCAAGACTCAGCGTCCTTGTACATGTATATGCTAGAAACTATGCCCAATACTAGTCCTATTACTATTCCTATTAACGCCGAAATATACTCCTGTCTTTTTTCTTTTTCTTTTACCTCTTGGGTAATTCTTCCCTTGATTATTTCTTTCATTTGATTTCTTTTTTTAATCTTTCAACGTAAAGAGTAGCGTCCATAAGCTCCTCCTGTAGATGCGTAAGCCAGTCTAATGGACTTAGGTCTGTTCTGTCAAGTGTGGTATTGTATTTTTTGATTCCAGATGTTGATCTTCCTTTGAATGATTCTATTACCGAATCTACAATACTATCTTGCCCATGGCTGAAGTTTGATTCCCATTTCATTTAATTAAATTTTAGATTTTAAAAAAAAGGGTAGGCTACCCCATAAGATACCTACCCAGAGTTTTTTCCAATTATGGTTGGTTAACCTCAGAAACTCTAACTGAACCTATGACTTATCAGATTGATCGTTCAAGTCCATCCACATACCTATGTAAAATGGAGCGAAAAACCAACCCGTAATGATCGATAAGAATAAAAGAATAAAGAACTCAAATGCGGTTGCTTGATTCTTAAATGATACACCAAATGTAAACATCCCTGAAAACATAAGGTAAATTAAAAACCACTCCATTAGAATGGTAGGTCCTCCTCGACCTTCTCTTCTGGTGCAACAACTGTTGTATCAGCTTGTGCAGTCTCAATTCTCCAAGCCTCAAGTGTGTTGAAGTACTTCACATCACCAGTTGGACTCGTCCACTCTCTACCACGCAAATTGAATGACACCTCGACAGACATACCCTCCTTAAAGTTATTCAAATCGTCACACTTGTCCTGCATAACTTGAAATGAAATTTGTTGTGGGTACATGTCATCAATAGATGTTAGTACAAAATCACGCTTGCGAAACTTGTCGTTTATGACATTCGTCTCGCCAATCATCTTAATTGTTCCTTTAATTTTAAACATTTTTGTTATTTAATAAATTAGAATAAAAAATTGCATACTTCTCGGCAGCAGCTAGCCGTTTGTCCATCTTGACAATATCTTTATCTGTAAGTTCAACGCTAAACACAGTGGCCCTCAAGTTGTCGTCTAGGTGCTCCATGTAGTGTAGGCTATCGTCCTCATAATCAGGTTTTAACTCCTCAGGTGTAGTGGTAAGAATAAATGCTACCTCGCCATGTCTCCAGTCATCTCCCGTCATCTTAGTCATAATATAGAGATAATGTTTTACTTGCCACTCATAGTTTGGGTCGTATGCCTGCTCAACCGTCTTGGGAAAAGTCTTTTTCGACCAAGAGGACTTTATGTCGATTATCTTCTTATTCTCACAATCAACAATGTCAGGATGACCAACCGATATACCATGCGATATGTGGTAGTACTTGTCAAACTCAGCTTGTTTGTGGTAGTTGGTAAAGAAAATCCTATTGTATATGTCAATGGATTCCTGCTCAACGTCCCATCCCTTTTGAGTCTTTGGGTTTGAAAATGATTCAGTGTAGCCGTAGTACTCCCTGTTGATGTACTCCTCGATAAGGGTCTTTGCACCCCTACTTAGCTCAATAGTGTTAGACTTCTGCTGTAGGTGGTCACGCCTAATTGCTTGAGCGTCAGTAAGTTTAATCTTTGATAATAGTTCGTCAAGTTGGGCTTGCTGTATGTCAGTCAACCCATCGTCCCCCATAAATAACGGGGAGCACGATGATGATCTAATCTTCATTTGTAAACATTTTAATTTGATCAGCCGTCAGTGTGTACTGCTTCTGAATCTTCTCGATGGTAGTACGCCCAGACTTCACAGACTCTACAGCTACGGGTAGCTTCTCGTCAGGTAGTGATGGTAGCTCCTTTTTTGGTAGTGGTCGTGTGCTGAATCTCAGTGCGTCAACCATGCCTTGAGGACTCTTTACCTTTTCGACAGACAATACTATCTGCTTGGAGGTGTAGTCGTCAGGGTTGAATGAATTAAAGAATGTCTCCAACCTCTTGAAATTTGTTCTGTTAGAGACCATGCTCTTCTCAAATTCCTTTAGCTTGATGAACACCTTGTCCTCCTTGCCCATCTCACCAAACATTACGTCTTGGTATATCCTCTCAATTGTTACGATAGTGGGCTCGTACTTCCCGTTGACCTCCAAGTCCCAACTTCCTAGGTACTTGTTGTCCTTCATTAAATTTCTCCAGTGTGACATATTTGATTTTTTTTACAAAGTTGATAATAAATTATTGAATTCCAAGCGAAAATCTACATTTTTTTTCAACAAATCCTCTCTTTTCTTTAGTGTAGTCTCGATAGTGTCTTTGTTGTTGTCTAAAATTGCATGTCTCATTAGGCCGTTGTAGTACTCAACCCTCTTGTCGTTGGTTTGGATGTTTACCATGACTACCCCTGCCTCCCATCCCATATTCGTAAATATGTGTAGCTGTTCAGGGGTTATGTCATCGTAACTATCCGTGTACGTCATCGTGTTCTTGACAACAACACTTCCATCCTTGGTGAATCTCTCAATCTTCACCCCTCGGTCGATGTACCACTCGCTGTATGCAGTGCGGTACAAAGACCTACTTGGCTTGCTTACGTCTTCCCAAGCTTTCATTCGGCAGGGTCAAAGTAGTACGTGAATACCTCTCCATTAGTCTTTTGGCTGTCCCTTACCATAGTCCGTTTGTTGTTTGGTATGATGTATACCTCCAATACGTAACCACCAGTTGGACGGTTTGCAACAAATAAGACCGCCGCATCGTTATCGTTTATAATTGTAAATGATAATATGACCTCCTCGTCCTTGTATAGTTCGTGGTACATGTCCTTGTAAAAGAACCCGTTTGCCTCTACTACTTCATTGTAGAGGTCTAGAGCGTCCTGTAAATTGTCAAACATCATGTACTTTATGTTGTCCTGTGACCTCTTGAATCTCTCTAGTCCAAGTGTCTGTGAACTTGCGTCAATCGATAGCATCACAGCTATCGCAAAAATTATTTTTTTCATTCGTAAAAAAGTTTTAGTAAGTTAATAAAAGCCCAAGCACAGCAGAATAATGTTATCGGAAATAATATTATCGCACTAAGTGTTGAGTAGATTAAATTTGTTCTGAGTAATAAAAATATTATTACTAGAATCGCTATTGGTATCATAGGCGTTGTTTATCTTACACCGCTTGCATATATAGACTTGAATTCATTGAACGACTTTATTCCGCCACCCTTCGACTTGATTATGTCGTCAGGTGTCACGTCATCAATGTATAGGTGAGGTAGCCTCATTAATACGTTGTGAAGTCTTCTGCTTACTGCATTCTTGCATAGCCATTCGTTTACTAGCATACGCTTCTTGATCTGTCTGTGGTATTTTTCGACAACGTCTAACGATTGGATGTACTCATCCCTCGTAACTTTGGTCTTTAGCATGTATGTAAATTATGTTGTTAATACTCGTACCGACCTTTCGTAATGCGTCACGGTAACTTGACGCTTCAATTGTTATGCCCGTACACAAGCTATCGCTTATGTAGTAGCACACGTGATACTGCTTCATCATACTTCTACTTCTATTTTAGTTATTAATTGTTTTGTGTATTCTGGGTCTGTTGAACTATATGCTTGGATGATGTGGCTCAACCATTCTTTCTTCGTGCTGAACTCCGAGCGTAGCTGATAGTCGAAGTGTAGGTCGAATGTCTCTGATGAAAATGTTACAGACAACCATTCGTCCAATTGGTCGAAATAAATTGTCTGCGTTTCAACCCCGTGCGTAATGTCTACGCATCGTAAGGTTGGATAGATTGTTGCTTTCATATCTCGTTTGTTTTAATAAAGTTTTCAATGTACTCCTCGAATGATTCGTCCTCCCAATTTTTTGATTGGTCGTAGCTGTCTACAAACTTTTCGGATAAGGCATACACCTTATCGAATGATTGCCATATGCTTTCTTTCTGCTCGTATGCCCAATAAAAATAAGCAACGAATAATGCTCTGTCTTTTTCCATAATGTTAAGAATGTTAGAAATGAATAAAAAATGTTAAGTTGAAATGAAATCAACATAGTTGAATCCCTTATGGTAGCTAGGTTAATGTTAGAATGTTAATTTTTACTCTATAGAATGAAAAAAAAAATATATATATATATATAATAGTACATATACTATAGTTAATTTTCTACGCTAGTTTTGGGTGAAAAATCAACATTCCAACATAACATATTGATAGATAGTGTTTTAAGTGAAAAAAATCAACATTAAATCAACATAAACCAACATTTGTTAGCACAATAGTGTTTAGGTTTATCATTCGGTAGGCTCTCTTGTGGATGTCGTACACGACAATCAACCCGTGGTCTGATGGATTGAACGATAGTCCTACACCCTTGATGTTTTTTCTTACTCCGATTCTCGCAGTAATTTTTCTGGCCGTTCCATCTTTCTTGATGAACGTCAATGAGAAGAACTTTCCTCCCGTTTGCATTATTTGTTCTCTTGTCATTTTATGTTGGTTTATAGGTTACAAAAAAAATCTTCCTCAACAAATATTGTCGAGCTGAATTCATCTTTTAATTGGTCGATTGTCATACCCTCTCTGTCGGATAGTTCAAGCAACTCGTCTTGGGTCAATTGGTCTATTGTTCTGTACATTGTTTTAGGTTTTTAAATGTGGTTTGTATTTCTTGTAGGTCTTTGTCTTCTATCAACGAGGTCATCGTCTCTATTATTAGGTATAGTTGGAATGTCGACCTATCGTCTAAGTCCCTCTGCTTTTCTAAAAAGTCTAGGGTCGTCTGTCTGTGGTTCACAATCATCGTCTAGAATGTTAGCTTGTCGAATTCTTGGTACATGTCTACGTACTCTAAAGGGAATCTGTCTTTTAGTGCTTGTAACAAGCTATCGTTGTCATACTCCTCGTATCCGTCCCTCTCTGCGTTTACAAGTGGGTTTATTACCTCAACGATATCTTGGTCGTCTAAGGTAGTTACTAGGTAGAAGTCCTCTTCTGACCATGCTGATGTGTTGATTCTAATTACTCTCATAAGTTCTAGGTTTTAAAGTTCATATTCGTTTCCATTCTCGTCATAGTATACGTCCTCGTCAATCTCTTCCCACTCCGTGTAGTAGTAAAACTCCTCCTCGTAGTAGTGGTCTAACATTAATTTGTCTGATTTGAAGTTTAGGTTTTCTTCTTCAGCAACACCTTTCAAAAATTTGATTAAGTGTTGCTCTTCAGAGAAATATAATTCTCCATCACCAACAACATATCCATCGTTCATACCACGTCCCGTAGCATCACAACGTCTTGCGTATTTTTCCATTTTAGTTTAGTTTATTTCGTTTAAAATTATTTCTTGCCAATGTTTAGGTAAATCGGTACAACTAAATACCTCTTCATTACCTCTGCAATCAGCATCTGCCTCATCTTTATCTCCAAATATTAACACTCTTCCGTATGAGTCTTGTAATACATTGTCATTTGCTTTATCATAGATGACAAAGTCCGTCTCAAATAATTTTTCCATAAGTTCTAGGTTTTAATAACTCCATAGAGTTAGGTTAGTATTTTCTTTTATTCTTGCTTTAACTTTAACTATTAACTCGTCCATAATAGCTATTGTCTTTGCTCCTTTGTATTCAGTTATTTGTCGATTGGTCTTACGTCTATAATAAGTTACGTATACCTTTGTTCTGTCTTCTTTCATTACACTTAGCTCTGCTACTGCATCTTTGATGGTTACACATCCTATCTGTATTCTGTCCATAAGTTCTAAGGTTTTATTGGGAACATAAATCCCACGTGTTCATTGTTAATAATTTTTTCTTTGTTAATCCTAATGACTTCAAAATAAATTTTGCAAGCCTCATGTTTACCTTTGGGTCTTCAAGTTCACCGCTTCCTATTTGTTGTACGATATAGGATGGAGACATACCCAATACCCTTGAGCAAAATTTTACGTCTTGCCCAAGGTAGAATTCTTTTTCGTCAACACACAACGTCCAATTGTGGTCGAAGCCGTAGCTACTTGTGATTTGTACTTTCATTTTGTTAAAATTTAATTGGTTAAGACGGCATATCTCTATGCCGTTTCGACTATTGAAGTCATCTTCAGTTAACCTTAAATATTGAGAACAGGAAACCCGTCAATAATAATTTCTACTATTATTGTTACTATTCCAAACCCTAATGCACTACCTAATACGATAGCCCAAATACTCATTAATCGTTCCATTGTGTAATTTTTTATTGGTTAAGACAGCACCTCGTGAGTGCTGTTTCGGATATTGAATCCATCGTCAGTTAACCTTTGTGAAACATTTCTTTCTTGAATCGAATCAAGTGACCCTCCTCGTACTTTAGGAGGTCTGTTAGCTTGTCTCTATCAACATCGATTATCCCGTGTATAGGATGCTTGATATCGTTGATGCCGACAAAGTTTTGATTGCGTTTTAATTGCTCAGTGATTGTTGTTGTTCTGATTGTTCCGTTCATGTTTTCTAGGGTTTAGGTTGTTGTTATCCGATTTGTAATTGACCATCAACAAATGATGGTTGGTATTCTCCATGTTCAGCAGTCATGTCATCTGTCTCGAAGAACGTGCTGTAGCTCGCTAACTTTAATTCGTGACATGCTACTATAACCTCGCTCTCGTCACCAAAAATTGGATGCTCGAAGAATTCGATTTCTTGACCTTGGTCGTTAATCATTTTGCCGTAGCTTGTTGGATTTTTATCCATTAATTTTTGATAGTTTAACATAATTTCTAGGGTTTAGGTTGTTAGTTAATACCACACCTCGTCTAAGGTGTAGCTATACTTCTTACTTACATAAGATATAAAATTGTTCATGTGATTTTCATCGTTAAAATTACGGCTCATAACGACATACTTCCCGTATGCGTTCATGAATTGGATTGTTGCATTCATATTGTTATTTGTTTATTTCCACCCCCTTACTTTCATTCGGGATGTTTTGATTAATACTTTGTTAAGAAAATAGCCTATAATCTCATAGCCGTTCTCGATTCTGATGATTTTACTTTCAATCATGTTTTCTAGGTTTTTATTGGTTAGTGGTGCAGTAGGTATCGCTCCTATTAATAGTCATTCTAACTGCACCTTATTGTTGTTGTTTGCACCACACTTATATAGAGGGAATCGAACCCCCACAAACAGGTTATTTGTTTTACATTTATCACCTCCGACCTTTGGTTATGTCTTTCAGCGGTAGTTTTGTATCCTGTACTACTATTCAGTGCCGATATTAATACCCTCGGTTGTGGGAGTGACCTGTTTCTCGGGACTTACTGAATTTCAGTGCGGAGATGGATTGCCGATTCCATTTTAATCAAGGCTCGTTTGCCTCTCTAAATACTATAACGCAAGACTATTTAAAATGTTACAATAAAAATGCATTTTTTTTCATTTTTTTTCATTTTCTTTAGATAAAACCACCAATATATGCTCGTAAAGTATTGATTGGTTGATAGTTAAGTAGTTTATTTTTTTTTCATTAAATTATTAATATTTGTTGTTTTTTATGTTGGATTGGGTCAGCCCCCTCTCTCCAGTATCGCAACATTGGAAATTTCCGTGCAGATTTTCGGGTCAGATGATCAGCCGATCAGCCGATCGATTGGTCGTTCTATTTAACATAATGTAAATTATATAACACGTATGTTTGGTGACAGACTAACAGGCCGTGCAGTCGGCTGTGCTGAGGTGTAACAGACAGGCCGACCTATCATCCTATAGGTATACAGGCAGGCAGGCAGGCTCGCCTATAAAAAGCTAGAATATCCCAACCAAAA
>Ga0315909_10006761_pt1 | contig 12907 bp, 27 predicted proteins | sample LakEriMetagenome_11_FD_203527 | JGI IMG/M metagenome (GOLD analysis project Ga0315909, IMG submission 203527) | Freshwater fungal communities from buoy surface, Lake Erie, Ohio, United States - Buoy 2 MA125 | ecosystem: Environmental > Aquatic > Freshwater > Lake | place: USA: Lake Erie, Ohio...
GGCGTAGTGGGTCCAGTCATCGCGGCCTGGTTTCTCAATATCCCACGTCCCCTCTTTGAGAGCTGTCTTCACGAACGACTGCCTCAAACGAGTACATCGGATATGCACCGCCATTCGCTCGTAGGACATCACTTGGGCAGTCTTTTCGAGGCGGTCTTTCTGCTCAGGATTCGACCGCTGGGCCATGATGCTGATGCGGCGATACCCCTTCCCTCGAAGTGTCTGCTCGATGACCGTGTACCCCTCGGAGGCCCGGTGAAGGTCTCTCGCGTATCCGTTGCAGTCACCGTAAATGTGAATCTCAGTGTTTCCGTACTGCGAGGCCGGGAACTTCGCCATGAACTCAGCGAGTGCATCGAGAAGTCCGAGTGTTTCGCCAGACGACTCCTCCAGGAACAAATACTTCTCTGTTCGAGGATGATAAATCGTCTTCTGTTGCCAGTACTTCTGAGCAACCACCCACGCCATCGGACTGACGTTGAAGTCGAGGCCTAGAAGAATCGGCTTGTCCGGCGTTACCTGATAATCCTCTGTAATGAGGTTATCGCGGTCATTGTAAGCCCAGTAGGCGGAACCCTTCGTGAAGGGAACAAAAAGCCCCTTCTCATAACTGAGAATCTTCGACTTGTCGTAAGCGTAGACGTTCCTGATCTGCGTTTGAGCGTAGTGCTCTGGACTCGGCATCAGGTACTTATTCATCGTCGTTTCAACGATGAACCGCCTATGAAGCCGCTGAGTCTCTAGATCCTTGTCGTGATAGTACGGGCTAATCCGGTCATACGTAGTGCCTGGGATATCGCCTAAATCGGCGTACCAAGCACCTTTGCCTGAGACGCCTTCGGGCGTTCCTTCAATAATCGTTTGTCTTATCAAGGCCTTAGGGCATCTAAGGCGAGGTTGGCTCTTCTCATACGCCTCTCGCTGCATGAGCCCTGGCTCAGTGAGCCACAACCCCGCAATGTTCGACCCGACGAAAAGCCCCGGCCTGTCCGCTGACAGAAAGTGAATCTCATGCTGGTAGCCCTTCAAGATAAGCTTGAAGTGTTTCCCCTTGTTGATTCGGTACTGCACGTCCTCTTTGAGCCCGTAGGAATCAAAGAGCACTTGCCGCATCGCTGGCAGGATAATCTGCTCAATCTTCGTGTGCGTCGGGGCCACGGCCCAGGAGTACGAACTCTTCCGATTAAGTAGCCATCGGTCGATGAAGAATTGAGCTGACCCCGTAGTCTTGCCGCTACCGAGGCCTCCAGTCACCCAAAAGGTCTGGGATTTCGTGTCCTTTACCGCCCGCTTCACCCACCATGGCAGAAGGGTGAGGCGTCGCTCAGTGGATACTCGGTTCTGGCTCATTTGCTACCTGCGGAGGCAGTTCATCCTCTGCAAATACCGCCCGAGTCACAGTCGGCAAACTGCCGTCCGGCTGTCGGCCTTCCTTGATCGCGTGCTTCTGTCTCGCAAACGCATCGTCATATTTCGACCGATTTAATGCCTTCAACATGAAGATGATGAGCGTCGTATCCCCTGCATTTGCAAAAGTCATCGCCTTTTGGGCTAACCCTTCTTCAAGCTCTTTGCAGGCCCGTCTAAATTCAGTCTTGAACTTTGCGTCCTTCTTCATCCACTGGTAGTACGTGCCTCGCACGATATCCAGCTCTTTACAAGTCCGAGCAATATTACCCAAGTTGCTTACGTAGGCCGCCAGAAACATTGCTTTCTTCGGCTCGGTCTCCGTTACGGTACGCCGTTTCTTTTTTATCATGTGCGTTTAGGTCAGTAAGGGTTTCGGGGTTTTAGCCGCCCTTTCGAGCAACCGAGAATGGAATTACTGGCTCTTGTCCTGGATCAACTCATCCAACCACAACCTCTCCTCAACCGCCTGCCGGGTCTCTTTGAGGTAGTAGAAGAACATCCTCTCACTAACTCCCAGGGACTGAGCAACAGCCGCCGAATCGAGATCGGTTCTTGATTCACGAGGTATTAAGTACCACCTCGCAAACGCTTTTCCTTTGACCGACTTCTCGTACGGTCTGAGAGCGAACCACAAAGCGGCACAAACCATCGACCACAACTGCTCGTTGGTATAACTACCCCGAGACTGTCGTTTATCGCGTTCTGCTAGATTTATTGATTTGAGCCGAGTTGGATTGTGGTGATTGTAATAGCTGAGGGCATGGAAAACATCCCGAAAGGGGGCATCTGTTTGAGTATCTGACTCGTCGTTTTCGCCGCTCAACACACTACCTTCAGTTTGCAGAGTTTCACAGGGTTTACTGCAATGCAATCCACTATTTTCAGTTGAGAGCATCTTTCCTCACAAAAGTCTGTTCAGCCTGCACTTTCTGGAGGTTGATCATCCCGATAGTACCCACCCTGGTCTCATCCAGCTTCCTCTCCGTCTCATCCAACCGCCTCTTCAGCGACTGAATCTCGCTCCACGTGCCGAACCACAGCAAGTACATAAACGCCAGCCCAACAGTTAACGCCCCAATCATTTCGACCCCCCTCTTGATTCCCTCGCAAGCCTTCCGCACAGATACTTGTCCCTCTGCTTTTGCCTTGCTTCGTGATAAGCCCTTTCTCTGACAATCATCCTCTTCTTGTTCGGCTTCCGGTGCTTGAGATACCTACGCACCCCCTCGAACAGAAAGTCCTCATCGATCAGAGCGCACCAGTCGGAGAATCGATAGCCTGGCTCACCCGCGTCTGCGAGCAAGAACCCTTCGGCTTCTAGGAATATGAGAGTATTGTCGGGCCTGAGGTAGTCGGCGACTGCCCGTTGGATCATTGCGAGTACTAATCGCTTCGCTGGCGAGCAGGGTTTAGGTGTTATGTCTTCGACGTGATAGGAGTTGCAGAATGATTCACTTGCCATCTTGTTGGAGGATGACAGAAGTCATTGACAAAGGGAAGATGGTTATTTCGGAAGGTGGTGAGTTGGTCTTTCGGTCGCGGCCTCGGCTCCGTCAGAACATTCTCGGCAATCACTAAAGCCAGAAACGCTACTTCACGCTCCAGCTCCTTCGTGCGTTTCTGCAATCGCAGATCACCCAACATCAACAATAGTATCAGCCCAAGGGTGAGCCAATCGCCTAGAGCTGCTGATCGCTCAGCTTTGCTTGCCATATCTCAACTCATCCACATACTGGTCCATTATCAACTCGTCCCACTCCTGTCGTGTAAGTATCTCAAGGGCAATCTCTGCGATGTCGTCCGGTAGTGCGTCAATAATGTTGAGCGGCCCAGGCTCGGGAAACAGGTTGATGTATACGCTACGGCGTCGTCGTTCAGCTTTGGTGGTCATCTAACTCTTACCGGCTAGAATGCACCAGCAGGCACGAATTAGTAACAAACCCATCAGCAACGCTCCCAACAACGCGATTAAACCGAAGCAAGTGTTCACAAAACTCTCGCTTCCGAACCACTTCCACGCTTTAGCCCACCTTCCGGTTTTCTTCTCAGTTCGCCGCAACAGCTCATCGACTGACCGTTCAATGCCTCTAATGTCACTCGGTATGTTGGTTCCAATGAACCGCATCCTAAGCTCCTCAACACAACGTCGTATGGCGGTCAGCTCTCGGCCGAGGCTTTCGTCGATCTGCTTGTTACTGTCCTCACTTTTCATTCTCACTCATCTCCTCTCAGCGACCCACGTTCAATCTTCTTCTCCAGCAACTCCACCTTCCGCTCCAACAGCTTCGCAAACTTCCACGTCAGCCGGTCATTAACCTGCATTATGGCTACGACTCCGATAACGAGCCAGTCACCGAGCGTCATAAGTCCTCGTCTTCGTCGTCTTCGACCGGTCTGTAGTCGATGCCCGTCGCCTTGATGAGGTTCTCGTAACGCTTCCCAGTTGCTCCGCTCAAATAGTCGTTAACGACGGCCATATTTCGAAGCAGTAGGCCCTGCGTCTTCGCCCCGCCCTGATAGAGCTGCTGCATGAACGAGAGAACGCCCTGCATCATCTGCTCAAGCTTCTCCTCCTTCTGGGACATCAACACCGTCTTCTCGGCACTTAGCCTGTGAACTTCACTTCGAAGTGCTTGCAATTCCTCTTCCAGCTCGACAATTTTCTTCTCGTAGTATTCTTTTCGCATAAACTCCTAATAGATACAGTTATATTTCGGGCCCTTGAAAACCCGGTAGCATGTCGTCCGAGTGCCGCAAGCGTTGCCTCGCAGGATAACAGGATATCTGACCGTCGGATGGTAGTAACGAGTCGTACAGGTACCCCACGGGAACTTGATTCTGAACGTCATTGAGTAGCCGCGGCGTGCGGTTACCTTTGCGTTCGGCTTCTCTGCGTGGGCTGCAGCGGATACTCCGAGCAGAATGAACATCATCAACACGGCGATGTAGAGTAGCACGAGGTGGGAACCTATGGCTGCAACCCCTCTTTCTGCTGAGCGTAGGCGTTCGTCGATGGATTCGATTTGATCGTTATGGTTATTCATTTAGCTTCCTTATATGTTTTATCACTTTCCACCACCTCCACCGGAACGGCGTAGACCAACCGGATACGCTCGTCTTCAGGTAACCCCGCATCTAGCAGCACTCTCGCACCCGACTCAGGCATAGCCTCAAATTCCATCCAGACACCATCGACATGACGGATTTCACGCAAGCCGACGATTGGACTTTGGCGAACCTTGTCCCGAAGCGCTCGCAGTTCCTCCAGCTCTCTTGCTGCAGCTTGCTGTCCGTCTTGATACCCTGCTCCATACGCCATAAACCGCAGGTTATGAATCAGTGCGTCAGCGTCTGCTTCCTCTCCGAGTTTCGACACAAACACCGTGCTGCTGGCATACTCCTTTGCTTTCTCGTCTGCTTCTTTACTCACTCCCCCTCCTTCTTCGGCCCCTTCGGCAGCGGGAGCCAGTGGGTGATGACCCATTCGAAGCCTTTCCAATGCTTGTAGGGGTCGATAGTAAACTCAGAGACTGAAACTACTCCGGGATCGAGCACGTCTGTCTTTAGTGTCTTTAGATTTCGTATCGAGCGTATGACCTGATACTGGCCTGGCTCCTCCGGCAACCCCTCCTCCACCGACACCCACGGCGGATTCTCCCGACCGTGCTTTATGCCAGCGAGGAAGGTTGCGATAATGGCTTCATCATCCCCGTAGACTATTGCACCGGGCAAGTCTGGGTCGTAATCAACAACCCTTTGCCGATACTCTTCCGCCGCTTTCTCGTCTTTAGTCTCGCTCATAACTCCTTCCCGCAATTCAGGCATACTGGTTTAGTCGAGGAAGTTACGAACGGGCCATGGTGGGCAAATCCTGCAACATAGCGATATTGAAAAATATTGCCGTGTCCTCGCAGCCCGCACCAGAACTGACGGATGCGATCATATCGTTGACGCCACCTATTTGATAACATAAACCGTCCCCCGCCATTCGTAAGCGAGTAAGTGATTTCGATACCCGACACGCTTACCAAGTAGCTGTACCGCCCATTTCTTCCAGAGCGGGATGGCGGCGTGAGTGTCTTGATTAAAGTAATAGTACATTCCCATCTACTTCCCCTCGTCCGTCTTCATAAATCCCACTCACACTGTGCATCCCAGATAGATTCTGGTATCGACCGTCCAGCTTTAAAGCTTCGTAGGAAGTACGTCATAAATTCTGCTTCCATACCTGACTCTTTAGCTCCTTCGATAGCAGTTAACACCGCCGCCGCTTCCTCAAACTCCTTCTGTATCTCCGGATCTGGAGTAGAGGCTAGGCCCTCTAAGAAGTCGTCGTCTTTAGTCATTGGCCTCCTGTACCAGTTCAATCGTTATCAAGAACGTCTGCCCCGCAACCTTCATTCGCCGCACCCCAACCGGCTTCACCTTTGCAATCGGCTTTCCAGAGAGCCATGACCGGAGACGTTCCACGTTGGGCGAGCTCATCTCGCCGCCTCGCTCGAATCTCGACAATGTGGCGAACGAAATGCCGACATGCTCTTGTGCCTTGCGAAGTGAAAGACGGTCCCGCTCAAGGCGCTTGCGGAAGTCGTTTCGCAGACCGTTCAGTGACGTGCTCACTCCCCCTCCTTCTTCGGCCCCTTCGGCACAGCGGGAGCCTCCTTTGATTGGTCGTACACGCTTGTACTGGGCGGTTCTATCGACATCCAGTGAGAATATTCCACCAACTCCGCTGCGCCCTTATGAGTCTCCCAATAACTTTCATTGTCGTCACGATCTAAGAATCCGAAAACATACCGCCAAGAATCTCGTGACTCATTGAAATGAGCTAGTAGCACTTCTTCGCCAACTTTAGGATGCTCATCGCTTGTTACGATCCATTCCCAACCGCTCGCCTTGAGGGCGTCGTATTCCTGTTTAAATTGCAGAAATAGGAACTGATTCTTGTCTGCTCTTTCGTAATGACGCGCGGAGTAGCGCCTGCTAGTGAGCAGTTCTTCCTTCAACTCAGCAATCTGGGAGTGAAGCGAAGTGATATACGCTTGAATAGCTGAATGCTCCGCCTGATTTGATTCGCGAATGTTGGATAATGCACAGCCAATTTGAATGCCTTCCGCCGCTTTCTCGTCTTTAGTTGTCATAAATCCCACTCACATTGAGCATCCCAAATAGATTCTGATATCGACCGTCCAGCCTTAAAGCTCCGTAGAAAGTAGGTCATAAATTCTGCTTCCATACCTGACTCTTTAGCTCCTTCGATAGCAGTTAACACCGCCGCCGCTTCATCGAACTCTTTCTGTATCTCCGGATCTGGAGTAGATGCTAGGCCCTCTAGGATGTCGTCGTCGTTAGTCATTGGCCTCCGTCTCGCCGAGCAACTCCGGCGGAGCGACTACGCCATAAATCGTGATCGTGGGTCTGGTCGGATCGATATCCGCCACTAAGTCGCGGGCATTCAACTTTGTCGCCACCTTTCGAAGTTCATCAACCTTCGACTGTAGAAGCGCACGATCGCCAAAAGCTAACATCTCAAACGAGATGCTTATTAGCGGGCGTAGCACCTGCAATCTGGCCAACTTTACGAAATCTAGCGCGTTCATATGCCTCCCTCATCTGCCGAATGACGTTTTCCGCACGCTCTACACCACACCCTGAGCGGCGTAAACGATAGAGCGCCATTCTCAACCAAAGCAACGCTCGACTGCACTTGCCATTCATGAAGGCCCAATGAGCACATAAGCCGCTTTAGTATCGCTATCATGTTATTCCCCCTCCCCAAACAACTCCGGCGCCAACACTTTCCTCAACCCAGGAATCCGTGCCGCCCTCTCAATCCGTACCGCATCCTCATACCCAATCGCCGACTCCCCGTACAATTTCCGGCTTATCGTCGATTCCGCCACTCCAACCGCCTCAGCGAATTCCCGATGCGAATTGAACTTCTGGCGTGCAAGGTGCATCCCGGGGTTTCGGCGTCTGAGCATTTTCGGTGTGGGTCGTTTTGGCATAGTGCAGGGATGTTGACACGTTTAGTACTGGATTGCAACCCCCACGTGTTTGCACCAGGCGATAGCGGCTTCGGCACCCGAATATGCGAGGCAGTAGCACTCCGGCCCCCATGTTCTGATGAAGTCGTCCCGAAACTCGACTTGCTCCTTCGAGAGCTTCCCATCCCCGAACTTCATCTCGATGACCATCGGCTTCCCTTTAGACGGCCCAGATTGCCCAGGGAAGAGCACGATGATATCGGGAGTACCTGAGCTAGCCCCCTCCCGCCAAAAGAACAGCCTGCGTGATTTGGTGCGGCCTATTGCCCCGTTGGGGACGGCACGGGTCATGGGGACGGCAGGATGATTTATCTTTCGGATGAAGGCGAAGAAGTCGGATTGGTCTTGATGTTCGGACACGAGGGGAGAGTATCACGTCAAACGGGGTTTCGTCACGGATCAGAAGATACACAGCCCCCTTTCCCTCTCATCATCATGCCTATTGACATGGGTTATGGGGGAGGCTAGCCTGTAGCCACTGCTAATTGCGGGGGCGCTTTTTGCAGGCTAGTTCATTGATGAGGCTCTGTTCTGACCTACGTTAGAGCAGGGCCTTCTCTTTTTATACTAGGCGTTTGTAAACGTATGAGGTCGGACCAGGGCGCAGGGGGAGATAGCTACATCAACCAGTAACTCGTTGCCTGGAAAACCCAACTGGTAGGCCAGTTCGGGAAACACCTATTTCAAAGAAAAGCCCAACAACCCACACCTTGGGCGTCAGTCCTTTCGGAATGGAACCTTGATTGAATCCCCGGAACTCTCGCTTCCAAGCACCGTCCGGTCACAGGCTCTAGCCCGTGAAGTTTAGCCTCACCTTTTCAAAGGGTGAATGTTGTAACTAGGTTTCTCAGAATTCGCCGTGTCGGTCAACCCGTCGGCTAATTCAAGACCCGATTCATGTCCAGCTTCCGCGCCAACTTCGGCAGCTTCTCAAGCATTAACGCTCTGTCAGCCGCACGTTGCTCCTCTGTTCGAGGGGTAGGCGGAGGTAGGTCTGGAATGAATTCTTTCGGTGTGGGGCGTCCTGTGCCGTTTGGCGGGGTGTTTGAGGCTCCCTTGTTCCGCTTCGTCTTCACCTCTTCGTTGTAGAGCCTCATAGTTTCTTCAAGAGCCCATCCGGTAATCGTCACGTAGGCCCCAAATCGATCGGGGCTTGTTCCGTTGGCTCGCTTGTTCGTGGCGCTCGCTTGGGCCTTCTGGAAGACCTCTCGCCAGTGGGTTTCTGGTAGTCCCTTCGCTTTGAAGAGGGTGAGGGCGTTGCAGAGTTCGAGGGGCGTTATCCACAGGTCGGGGTAGGACAGCATCGGACGCCGACCGACATTCACGAACTGATTTGATTTCTGCCACGGTTCAGGCGGGTCGCTCGGAACGGGGAGGCGAGCAAGGACCGTTTTCCACATGGCGGCGGGAACCTCGGCAGGTTTGGCATCGGTCTGGGATGATTCTGGCATCGACTTCGCTTCAGCCTGGCTCTCCCATCGCTTCCTGGCGTTCTCGCTCTGTTTTTGAGACAGTTCGAAACTTCGCTTCAGGCCGTGTTGCTCAAGCCACTGCCTGTCATCGGAAATCTTCCACGGGCCAGCGAGGAGTTGTGCCATTATTCGCTTGAAATCCTCGTTCGGTGGGTTTCTGAGGAGGGTTTTCAGCCTTCGCTTGTCGTTCGGAAGGCGGTAGCCCTCTCCAGAGACGCCAGCGGCACACATCAACAGGATGTGGGCACCCACGGCGTCGAGGTCCAGCGTTAAAACGTGCTGATCACCTGCGAATTGTTGAAAGTTGAATTGAATTGTTGCTGGCTTGTCGCTTGTTGTCATCCACCCTCCCCGTAGCGTGTTGCTTGTCATAACAGATACGCTAGGAATGTGCTTCACGTCAATCAGTTTCTGTATCGGGTAATGAGATAAGTCGGCTCTATCTTGCTGCCTAGTTGACTCCTCCCGCCTCTCATGTCATTCTGTTGCCACTAATTCAACAGAGGACCTATGACCGACCTAATAACCCTCGCCCGCACCTTCGCAACCGAACGCCACGGCAACCAGAAACGCAAGTATTCAGACGAGCCGTACACGGTCCATCTTGAGAGTGTGATGGAGATTGTCCGCTCGGTACCGCACGACGAAAACATGCTCATTGCGGCGTTGCTGCATGATGTGGTGGAGGATACTGAGACGACATTCGGGGAGATTGCGAACCGTTTCGAGGTGGATGTTTACGAGCTTGTGTCTGCATTGACCGACTACACGAAGGTGGTCGGCAATCGCAAGCACAGAAAAAAACTGGATGCCCAACGCCTCTCCAATGCCCCTGCCCGAGCCCAAACCATCAAACTCGCCGACCTCATCGACAACACCGCCTCCATTGTGGAGAGAGACCCCAACTTTGCCCGCGTCTACCTGGAGGAGAAACAGCGGCTACTCGAAGTCATGACGAAGGGCGACCCCACCCTGTACGCCAGGGCCTACGAGCAGCTTCAGGAAGGCCAGCGGAAACTGATTCACGATTCACTCGGAGGAAAATGACGGAAGTACAACGCCAGATTCGAATAGTTGATTTTCGAGAAGATGCACTGGGAGTCTGGCGGCACTATCTGCGCCTCTGCGATCCAGCTCACGCACGCCGACCGTTTGAGGAACCAGATGCGGATACAAGAGCCATCTATGACAAATTGCGGGCAATTGATTTTTGGTCAGCCTCTCGTGAGACCTTCGAGGAAATCATCGGGAGACCGCTGAATCCTTCTTTCGACTGCGATATATGCGAGCAAAGCTTTCCGGTAATTGTTGAGCTTGGGGAAATAGACTACGGCTGCCAAGGGGTGTGGATCTGCGAAGCTTGCCTTCAAGCTGCCCTGGAGCAATACAAGAGTCACGCTAACAACTAATTCTCCCTCACTTCTTGCAGCCCCGTTGACACTAACCCCAATCCGTGCAATTCTCCGACTCGACCGTTGCGGTGTGAGGTAATTCCCATCTTCTTTATCTTCCAATATAGACCCTGAGTCTTACGCTCGCATCGCCAACGGTCACTTTTAATGGGAGGAATATGACCAAGAAACAAACCGACAACCAAGAACCAACTACGCTACCCGCCGAGCTGCCAGCAGAGCGAGAGCCCACGCCAATGGCCCTTCTCCAATCAGCGATTAACCAGGGGATGGACGTTGAGAAGATGAGTCGCCTGATGGACCTTCAGGATCGCTGGATGGCATCAAGATCGCTCGAAGCATTCACCGTCGCCCTAAATGCGTGCCAGCGAGATCTGCCCGTCGTCGTCAAAGATGCCCAGAACACCCACACCAGGACACGATACGCCCGCCTGGAGAACGTCGTCCACACGATCAAGCCCACCTACACGAAACACGGCTTCTCCCTCTCGTTCGCTGAAGGCGACAGCCCGAGGCCCGAACACTCAATGAGAATCATCGCCGACCTACATCACGTTGGAGGCCACTCCAGGCAGTACCACCTCGATGTTCCGCTTGATGGCATGGGAGCAAAGGGAAATTCGAATATGACCGCCACCCAAGGGAAGGGTTCGACCTTCGCTTACGGGAAGCGGTATCTCACGTGCTCCATCTTCAACGTGGTGGTTGCAGACGAGGACCTGGACGGAAACAACGGCAACACGCCAATCAGCGATGAGCAGGAAGTGAAGTTGTCCGAACTTCTGGATTACTGCGAGGAGCTGGGAGTGAAGGCGATTCGTGCGAAGTTCTTTGCGTGGTTGAAGGTTGAAACGGTGGCCCAGATTCCCGCTAGCCGATTCGATGAGGCAGTCAAATCGCTCAACACGACGATTGCACAGAGGAAGGCGAAGAATGAGGAGGCGGCATGATAATTCACGACTGTCCTCAACTAACGCCCCAATGGTGGCAAGCTCGCAGGGGTATTCCCACGTCATCATCTTTCCACCGCATTTTGACCGCCAAGACAATGCAGCTCTCAAAAAGCGCCGACGACTACATCTGTGAACTTCTTGCTGAGAAGTACGCCCCGTGGGATGAGGACAATGAGATTCTGACGAAGCCAATGCTGCACGGCCTCGAATGCGAACCGGAAAGCAGGGCCTGGTACGCTCTCATGACCGATGAGGACGTTAAGCAGATCGGCTTCTGCACGACCGATTGCGGGCGCTTCGGAGCCAGTCCAGATAGTGCGGTGGGAGACGAAGGAGGTCTTGAGCTGAAATGCCCGATGCCGAAGACGCACCTCTCATACCTGCTCGGTAATAAACTACCCGACGACTACAAGGCCCAGGTTCATGGTCAGCTCGTTGTGACAGGATGGAAGTGGGTCGATTTCGTTTCGTATGCGAGGGGCTTGCCGCCGTTCAAGATCCGGGTTGAGCCTGACGAGTACACGGAGGCTTTACGCTCGGCATTGGAGCAGTTCTGGCTGCGGTATCAGCAACTCGAAAAGATGATTGTGGATATGGTTGAAGGATCACATCTGGAAATTGAAGCAAAACTGACGCCCGGATAATCTCACGCCGCATCCATCAGGGTGCGGCCCTACTCCAGCCCCCTTGACCGCAACAAATCCTCCAGCGGCACCCCCTTCGACTGAAACCACTGAAAGTAGCGCTCCGGCTTCGGCGGGATGCCACGTGTCAGCCACAAGTGAACGGCTTGACGGGATATTTGCAGCTCTCTGGCGATATACCCGCACACCTCTCGGGGCCGCTCGATAGATTGACCCACGAATGCAATGATTTCTTTCGTCAGTTTCCGCTGACTGTCGGTTAGTTGTTTGTTCATAATGCGTACTCGTTGACATCTGATAGGTATCATGGTAGGTAGCGGGAAGTCAAATCAACAAAGGAAAGGGTATGCCACTTCAACTCTCACTAGCTCCCCCTGACAAGTTCAAGCCGACACCCAGCAACGAATATCAATCAACATTAGACCAGGCGAAAGAAATGCTAACGTGGCCCGCTGAACGACTTGCTACTTGGATCATTAGGATGCAGGGAGAGGCCAGGGATTACGGAGCGAGGCAAGCGATTATTGCACTGGACGGGCCGATTGAAATGAAAGAGGAGACAAGATGACCAACCACCGCAAAGACCAACCCCATCAACCACCAGTTCAAGCGCCGCATCACTCCCCTCTGAGCCGCATCTCCTTCAGCCCCATCCTCCGACAAATCGAACTCACCCAGCAACGAAAGGAGATTGAGCAGTTCATGGCCGTGTGGAAAATGGCCCAGGAACACCCAGGCATGACGGCTGAAGAAGGTTTGTCACGGTGGAATAATGATAGGGGGTCGCATGAAACCTGAAGATATTCTTTACGAGGGCCCGCTCAGAATCGTACTCGAAGACACCCAAACCGAACAGATAGTGTCATATGAAGACGAATCTCCCTGGCACACGGCCAGCGAGTTCCTTTGGACCAAGGGCAACTACTCGTGCAACTGCAATCGTGAAATCTTCTTCAACCTCGCAGCCGG
>Ga0315909_10006762_pt1 | contig 12906 bp, 24 predicted proteins | sample LakEriMetagenome_11_FD_203527 | JGI IMG/M metagenome (GOLD analysis project Ga0315909, IMG submission 203527) | Freshwater fungal communities from buoy surface, Lake Erie, Ohio, United States - Buoy 2 MA125 | ecosystem: Environmental > Aquatic > Freshwater > Lake | place: USA: Lake Erie, Ohio...
TTTGTTCTTTTCTTGCACCCTGAATCTCAATTTGACTTTGGCAGTACTGACAAACGCGGAAGCCAAGCAACCCTCCAATAAGAAGGATTGCGATATATGTGATTAGTGTTTTCATAAAATCAAATTTTCATTGGCATTACCACATAAAAGAACCTTGCATCGTCCGTGTCTTTTACTACCATTGGGAAGTTCCAATCTTTGACAAAGAATTTCACATCGTTGGAATCAATACAGTCTAAAATTTGTTTGACATACAAGAAATTACACATAATGTGCATCTCGCCTGCTATTGTGAAAGTTGCAATAAGTTCGTCAAAAGACCGGTTAATATCCTTCGTTGAAGAAATTTTCATTGCACTCTCAGAAACATTTAAGCGAACGCCGATTTCAGTTGAGCTAGCTGAATAAATCGAAGAAACACGGTCAATCGCATTGCGAAACCCTTTTGTATTTATGGAAAAATAATCAGTGTAATCTGTTGGAATAACACGGTTGTAATCTGGAAATTCTGCGTCAATAAGCTTTGTTGTGAATCTTGAACTGCTGAACTCCAATGTTACTTTGTCCATTGAAGGAATAATTTTGACATCGCCGTCCTCACTTTCCAAGATTTTCTTAATTTCCAAAACCATTTTCCGCGGAATCGTTACCTTGATGTCTTCCATAATTGTTTTGTTTTCCACGAAAGCATAAGCAAGGCGGTGTCCGTCCGTTGAAATTCCATAAATCCTGCCTTCGCCACCTTTGAAATCAAGAAGCATTCCGTTTATGTTGTAGCGTGTTTCATTTGCGTAAATGCAACTTTCAACCTTCTTAATCAAGAATGTCAACTCTTCCTTTGGAAGTGAAACAACTCCACCTTGTGCAATTCCAAGCGTTTCAGGGTAGTGTTCTGCGTCAAGTGTTGCTAAATCAAATTTTGATTTTCCACATTTAATTACAAGGTATGATAAACTTTCTCCATTTACTTCCATTGTAAAGTCAACATTTTTGTCTTTTGGAAGTTTTTTGACAATTTCAAAAAACGAGTGTGCGTCAACACAAATCGCACCGTTTGAGTTGCTTCCTTCAAGGTTAATCCAAGTGTTGGAAAGTGCGTCCATATTGGTTGCCTCAATCAAAAGTTGACCGTCTTTTATCGTAAGTTTTACGCAGGATAAATATTCGGAAACTGCCTTTGGATTTACCAAGCCAATCACTCTTGAAAGTGCGTTTGTTAGTGTGCTTGCGGAGATTGAAAACTCCATTGTGTTTGTAGTCATAGGGGGTGGGTTAAAAGTTAATTTTTTTATTTTTTTATTTCTTTTAGTTCATTCTCAAGGCTTTTTATTACCTCATCGGAAAACAGTTTTTCCAAATATGTTGGTGCTTTTGTCAAGTCAATAACACTGCAATATTCCTCAAGATAAACATAAGCTTTTTCCTGCGAAAGTATTTCAGTTCCCATTGGGCTTTTTACCGCAACACCAAACGGAGGTGCAAGTAAAAGTTCAAAAACAACCTTTCCGCAATCTTTGATATGAATTTTTTGTGTTTTATTCATTACATTTTCTGCAAGAAATTCAGGTTCAAATTCTTCAACTGAAATATTTGGATATTGCTCAAGGGCAACGAAAATTGAAGGTATTTTTTGGTTCATAAATGATATTGAATTAATGTGATAACAAGAAGTATAATGGAACATAAAAACGATGCAAAAGCGGACATTTCTATTTTTTCCGCCTTGCGATTTGCATCGTCAAATGGGTCTGCCATTTGCGATGTTATATAATCCGCATATATCATTCCTATTTTTGTGTATAATGAAAATATCAAACACAACATCGGAAGCACGATTTGCTTGTGCGTGAAGCACAAAAAGAACATCATAAAAATTGTAATTATCGCACTTAATGTGAAGAGTCGTGAAAAAGCCATATCTTGATGTTTCTGCGAAAGTTCACCAAAGCGGACTTTTTCTTGGTATAGCTTTTCAGAAAGAATCTCTTCCCTTCTTTGTTTTTCCGCTCTTTTGATTTCTAAAATGTTTTTCATAAAGTTTAAATTAAATTTTAGTTATAGTCACAAATGACACTCCGAATAAAACCCCTAAAAGCAAACCGATAGCCGCAAGATTACCACAAGTAAAATACACGGTGGAAAATCCAGCAATAACCGATAAATAGAACTTAGGGCTTTGTCTGAAAAGATTTTTTATTATTTTTTTCATAAAGTTTAGATTAAATTTTTGTGATGTTCTAGTAGTATTTGAAGTTTGTATATAAGCCATTTTGCAGTTTCTTCGTGGTCTCCAACAAAAGTTTGAACTTTCCTCACAACTTCGCAATTATTTTTGAATTTTCTTTGCATAATATATTCAAATCCATATCTGCGACCGTGTAATTCTTCAATTGGTAGTATTTTGAAAAAGTTCTCAATATCGGATTTTCTTAAAATTTCCACAAATTGTTTCCGTTGCATAAATTCTAGGAACTTCTCTTCTTGAGTTTTGTAGACAAATTCTGCTACATCCATATCTTCATATTGCGTTCTAAGTGTCATAAATCAATCAATTAAATTATTTCCATTCAAATACTCCTCAAATATTTCCTTAGCGTCAATAACTTGCAAGCGTTCGGTGCTGTCTTCGGGTTTTAAAATACCCGTGGAGTTTGTTGTTATTATTTTGTTGATATTATTAATATATAAACACTCTTCATAGTCATCCAAACTGCGAATCGCAGAGGTGCAACACACATCTTCTTCTAAGGCTGTATCAGATAAACCTTTACAAAAAGTATTATCTGACTCAATATGTCCATCATAATTAAAAAACCAATGCAACACATACAAATTAGGTTTTATTCCAAAGTTTTTCCACAAATGTTTTGCCACTTCCTCTGCTTTTTGAATTTCAGATTGTGTGCCGTGAGAAAGGAAGATGGTGATTTTTTTGCAATCTTCGCTACCAACTGTTAAATATTGCAATATATCTCCTTGCATATATAAATGTTCTCTTGGGTAAGTTTTATCTCTGTTTTCTATCAAATCCTCCTCACTCAAAAACAAAACCGCATTATCTTCTGGTATGTATTTTGAGAGGTTAGGGGTTATGTCGTCAAGGGTTTTGATTCTACGAAATTTTGTTAATGTATATAAATGAGGGCAATATGGCACATAGTAATTAGTGTCTATATAAATATTATTATCACATAAAGCTGTTAATGGTGTGCTATCTCCATCTTTTAAGTTAATATAAATATTCTTTGCCCCAGTAAAATAAAAATCCTCAGTGCATTCTTTGTCTTTGAAAAATTGCACTTCTTGAATTTCATTCTTTTTGTGGTAGATTGTTTGTAGTGTTTTCATAAAAGTTGTTAATTAAATTGTTTCTTTTTTTGAGTTCCATTGACAAGCCGAAACATTACTATCACAAGCCCTTGAAACCTCAAAAGCATGGATAAACTTTGCCGGAAACTTTTTTGCACCAAGAATAAAATCGTCCGCAAAGATTACGAAGAAAAATATTGAAAGCACCGTGCCAATCACTTTGTGTTTTGTTTCAATTTTTTGCATAAAATTTTATTAAGTTAAGTTTGCCCCATTTAAGGTGTTTGTTGTTATTTCTTATCGTTCAGACCAAGCGTTGTCAGCATCGTCCATCTCTCTCTCACGCTCTTTTCTTTTTTCATCACGCCATTCATTAAGTTCTTCTTGCCCTGCGATGGTTTTTTCGTAAAGATATTCGTCTAAGTTTTGCATATTGTTTTTTTATTAATTTCACTATTCTTAATTCCCTGTTTTTCAAATGTCAAGTGTTTTTATAACTTTTTTATGTTTTTGCATAAAAAAATTTGTTAATAGTATATATAATAAGCTTTTTAACAAAGTTTTTTATTTTTTTACAAATTTTTTTATCAAAACACTTGACATTTATAAAAGTGCAAATCATAGTAATTCAATCTAACAAAATACAATTAGAATATATGAAACCAAAACTCACAAAAGAGCAAAAGTTCTTAATATGGAAATTTTCAAAGCAAGAATTTTCACAGTTCACGCTCAAAATTTATATACAACGGGTTAAATCAGGTAAAATGACACTTGACGCACTCAGCCCACTTGAAAGGAAATTCTACGATATTTTCACAACTGAAAACGCAACCGAAAGATTTGCAAAGTTTCAGGAAGCTTACGATTTAATGCAAAAAGAACTTAATGAGATTTAATTTTTAGAAAATAATATGAAAAAAATAATACTAGCGGCACTTTTGTTTCTGCCATCGTGTGGATTTTACAAGGAAATCAATCTAAGAAATGTTTGTGTAAATGATAAAACGCTTGCATATAGCCACAACAAAAGTCAATACAGGATTTACACAAAGAATGAAGTGTTTGCTGTTTCGGATACCGTTGTGAAATTTCGCTTCAATTCAAGCGATGTATATGGTGCTATTAAAACTGGCAAATGCTATGATGTTGTTGTATATGGTGCAAGAGTTCCTTTTCTTGGAATGTATCGCAATATATTGGAGGCAAAAGAAACAATTTAATCAAAAATTTATGATAACATTTGGAGACATTTTAGAGTTGGCAATTTTCATTGGGGTTGCAACATTAATTATTAAGTGGCTTGTGTATGAGTGTCAACAGTCAAAAGAAGACAAAATGTGGAAAATAATACATATTGAAATTAATAATTTCATACAATTTCTTGCAAGTCTTGAATCTGCAAATGAGATAAGTGCAGGGGAAATAAATTGGTATGTGAACAAATATTGCAGAATTGAGCGTGAGGAAATTACGGACAACTTTATGTTAGAGGCTCTCAATAGGCGTGATGCACTTCTTGGAAAGCATTTCTTGCGTGTCATTAAACACTTTCTAGGAACAGCAGAGAAATTCAATTTAATGGATAAATACAAAAATACTGAAAACTTTAATGAAGTTGAATTTTTTCAAGACTTGAATGAAAAATTAAGAGAATTTAAACCACAAGAAAGGCATCGTGTTGAGCTTGCAATTAATCAAGGTCGCTACTTACCGAACGCTACATCTGGTATGTATATTTGCGATTTTAACGATGTTCTTAAAATTGAAACTATACAAAAAGATCCTTATTATCTTGCTTTTGCAGATGGCGACAAAGAAATTTTCTTTAAACATAAAGAAGAAACATTAAAATGTTTCGGAGATGATATTATTGAACTTTTCAATAAATGGAAGAAAAAACAAAATTTAATTTAATGATTTTATGATAAATGAATTAAGCTTTCCTGAAAAGGTGGCCATAAAAATGCAGGTTAAGAACGATAGGTTTGCCACAAGAAATGATAAAAAAGATTATAACTCTTTGAGGCGTGCATCTTTGAACGAAGACCAAAGAGCGTTTTTCGAAAAATTCAAAATGTTGGCAGGCGACCCCGAAACATTTAAGGCATTTCAAGAATACAACGCCTACGAAAACCTTAAATACATACTTCCGAGGTTTGTGCAGTGTCAAAGTTTGAGTCCGCTTGATTTCTTTCACATCGCAAAAGCCGTTGATGGAGTTTCGGATAAAAGTAGGCTTTCAATTCTTGATAAGAGTTGGAAATCGCACCCACAAAAGAATGGATTCAACTTTTTCCAGCTTGCAAATTCGCTGGCCGGGAAAAAGCCAAAATCAATTTGGCGGAAAGTGTGGGAATTTATAAAAGAAGAGTTTTAAGAAATTGACAATGCAAAATGATTTATTCGGTGGCGTTCACAAGCCTGCTAAAGTTCAAAAATTTAGGATTCCATATATGGGAAGTAAAAACGCAATTGCAGAAAAGCTTTTTTGGAATGGAAAATAAAAAAAATAAATTTAATCAAAAACATTATGGCTCACATAAAAAAAATAGACCTTTACACAACTGGTGAAAACGGAGGTTTTGTAAAAACATTTACAAGTCTAAATGAATGTGCAAATTATCTTAGAATTTCAAAGATAATTGTTTCAAACGCCCTCACTGGTCGCTTTGTTTCGAAGAAGCTGAGCGGTTACCGAGTTGAGTATTCCGATAAAATCAAGCGTGCGGCGGATTCCAAACCAAAAGGCGAGCCTGTTTTTATTGAAAAGATACAATCAGATAATACACCACAAATGCGGGTAATTAATGAAATTGTGCAGCGATATCACGGCAAAGCAATTTCAAAGAGTGCTTTTATAGAACATTTACGTAGTGCAAATATTATTGAACTTGGACACCTCAAATTAAGAATAGAATCAAAGAAAGTATGCGATGTTTATGTTGAAATGCTTGAATTTTTTCGTAAAAAATAAAGTATGCAACACAACCTATTTGACTTTGACATTTCAAAGAAAAAAATCACAATCGGATTCCACAAAGGGCTTCGTGGCGTAATGGTGGAGCTTGTGCGTGCGTATAAAGAAGAACATGGAAAGTTGCCAATGCTTCCAAAAAGAAGGCAAAAGGGCAGTGATAACGACCGTGAAACACTGCTTGAAAAAAACGCCGAAATGTTGAAGAGGTGGAAAAAAAGCTCACAAAGGGCAACCTTTTCGTGGGTTGTTAAGAATATTTAATTTAATGAATATGAAAAATCCTGAATGGACTGAAAAAGAAATAGAAATATTTACTTTTTTCCATCAAAACCAAGACAAAGACCTTCAATTAGATTTTTTATGTGAAACATTTAATTGCAGTGAAACACTAATCCTTGATTGCCTTCAAATGTGGCAGATTATGGCAAAAAAAGTTAATGAAGAATTTGCAGAATCTCAAAAAAGTAAAAAACCAATACAACTTAATTTAATCTAAAATAATATGAAAAAAGCTAAAATAAGAATGAGTGCAGTAATTACAAGGCGTAATGACAGCAAATTTTCTTGTGAATTAATTGTTCGTGAAGAGTTAAATATTCAGCGTTTGAAATTTTTTGTGGAAGATGTAGCAGTTTATATGGATATTGTAAAGGTAATCAGTTCCAACTCTGGCATATCTATTCCTTGTGTTTTGGTCTTGTGAGTAGTGTTATTTAATTTAAATGAATATGCACGATAAAATCAATAAGATAATTCAAATGGATTGCCTTGAATATTTAGAACATATACCAAAGCAATCAGTAGATATGATTTTATTGGACCCTCCATACAACATTTCACACGCAGAATGGGATAAATGGAAGTGTCAAAAAGAATATGTCAACTGGCTTGGTAGTGTATTTTTAGAGTGTCAAAGAGTCTTAAAAGAAAATGGAAGCTTTTATTTTTGGCATAATGATTTTCAACAAATGGCGGAACTACAATGCTGGATTTCACAAAGTACAAGGTTTGTTTTTAAACAAATGTTAGTTTGGAATAAGAGATTCAAAGAGTCAAAAAAATTTGGTTTTTTAAATGGTTTCCTTGAGGTAGAAAATTTAAGAAATTACCAACAAATGAGTGAATATTGTTTATTTTATACTTTACACCAAGACAATCATAATATCAATAATTTTCCAATTTTGCGTAATTACTTTAAAGAATTTCAAAAAGCAATCTGTCTAGATATTAAATCTATCAATAAATTACTAGGACATAGAAAAGCAGAACATGCATTTTATTGGAAATCCACTCAGTGGGGGCTACCAACAGAAGATGTATATTATGAAATTTTAAAAATACCAACCAAAGCTAATATTATAAAAAAAGATTATGCAGAATTAAAGAAAATTTACGATCAAGAAAGATACACATTTAATAATCAAAAAACATTTCACTCCATAATAGACTGTGAAATTAATGAAAAAAAACTCCACACTTGTGAAAAACCGCAAGATTTATTACAGAAAATCATATTGACAAGTAGCAATGAAAATGATATTGTGCTTGATTGTTTCGCAGGGAGTGGAAGCTTGGCACAAGCGTGCATTGAAACTGGTAGAAATTTCTTATGTTGCGAACGAGATGAAAAATATGTTGAGATTGCGAATAAAAGAATTGCAAATATAACAAAATCAAGTGCTAACTTTGGAGTTAAACATACTGCAGAACTTATTGAAAACCAACTTAATTTAATTTGAAATAATATGAAAGAATTTGACACACAAAAAAGATTTTTAAAGTATTTCCCGATAGTTAATGGAAATATAGATTGTAAGGGGGAAGACTTACACCTCACCTTCAACCTAGATGTTAAAGCTTCAATTGTCAATGCTGGGAGTATTTATATTTTTGGTGATATTTTTTCTTGTGATAATATTGATGCTAAAAACATTAAGGTTTGTGGGGGTATTGATGTTTTTGGTGATATTTGTTCTGGCGGAGATATTGAGTCTAAGGGGTATACTTATGCTAAAAATATTAGGGCTGGTGGGGATATTTATGTTGAGGATTGGAGTCTTATTGTCACTGGGAATATTGATGCTGATGGGGACATTGCTGCTGATGGGGATATTGATGCTGGTGGAGACATTAATGCTGGTGGAGACATTGATGCTGATGGGAATATTAACTCCAAAGGGGATATTGATGCTTTGGATATTAAGGCTAATGGTAATGTTAGATCCGATGGTAAGATTACAATTAACGGCATGTTACAAGAAAATTTAATCAAAAAATAATATGAAAGACAAAATAAATAAAATAATGCAAGCCGAGTGCTTAGATTATTTGAAAGAACTCCCTGAGTTGTGCGTGGACTGTATTATTTCAGACCACCATACGGCGTAAATTTTAAAAATGATTTTTATAATGATAATGCAGATTTTGTCAAAACTGAGAGCAAAAAATGGCTTCGGGAGCTTTACAGAGTATTGAAGGAAGGCTCACATTGTTATTTATTTACAGGAACAAAAAGTTTAAATTTATGGCTCACAAATATTGAAGAAAGTGGTTTTGAATTTAAAAACATTATAAATGTTCCTGCGTACTGCAATGGACAATATTTGAAGAATAACTTCTATTTCCGAACGGAGCATATTTTATTTCTCTCAAAAGGAAAGTCAAAAAACTTCAATAAAGTTGACTTTATACCAACGAGCGAGGCTTGGCTAAATGACAAAAGAAATGCAAAAAAACAAGAATATACATATTCGTATCCTAATTTTTGGAATTTTATTTTTGTAAATGAAAAAGCTAGCACAAAAAAACTTTTACACCCTAACCAAAAAAACTCGAAACTTCTTGAAATATTGGTAAAATTATCAACAAATGAAGGAGATATTGTGCTTGACTGCTTTTCAGGAAGTGGAAGCTTGGCACAGGCGTGCATTGAGACTGGTAGGAATTTCCTATGTTGTGAAAAAGATGAAAAATATGTTGAAATTGTGAATCAAAGAATAAAAAACATCACAAAAAAAGACGCAAGACTTACTATCAAAAGTATTGAGCAAACCGAACAAATCAAAAAAAATTTAATTTGAAATAATATGAAAGGAAAATTTATCGTAATTGAAGGGTGCGACTTCACAGGAAAAAGCACGGTAATTGAAAAGCTTGTTAATACTCTTGTTTTACGGGGGATTGAATGCGTTCCAACAAAAGCACTTGGTGGCACTAAATATGGTAAAAAGTGCCGTAATTATGTAATGAAATACAGCGGGAAAGTCCCAAATTCAGTTATACTTGACAAAATGATTGAATCAATGCAGGATATGAATGAGAAAATCGTTTCACACGCACAGAAAGACGGTTCTTTCGTTGTCTGCGACCGCTATTATCACTCAACACTGGTTTATCAAGGAATGTGCAAAAACGCCCTTGAAATGGTTGAGGAGCGACTTGCAAAGGCAAATTTGATTGAACCTGATTTGACATTCATTTTAGACTGCTCAACGGAAGAAATTCTAAGAAGGAAATCTGCAAGAAATGAAACAAATTTCCTTGACCCAAAAGACAAAGAAGAAATTGATAAAATCCGTGAAGGTTATTTGTTGCTTGCAAAACGGGAAAATACAATATTGGTTGAAGTTGGTGGAAAAACAATTGATGAAGTTTCTGAAAAGATTTTAAGCTATTGCGTCTAAAAATTGCAAGTTATGACTGTATCATCACGCCCAGTATAACTGCAAAAACCTCCGTTTTCCATTTCACACCTGTGAACATAGCTATAATCAACAATTTCAGTTATTTTACACTTGCCTTCGGTTGCTTCACTTGAGTGAAAAATTGCAAATAATGTGGTAATCAATATGGTAAATATTGTTTTTTTCATATAGTTTTTTTATCCAAATGTTTTTTGTTTTGCAAAAGTAATTTGTCAATAAAAAACTTTAAAACTATTTTCTTAAAAAAACTTGCTTTTTAAAAAAACTACAAATAAAGTTTTTTTAGATTAATGTAAAAAAATGAAAATAGAAACCTTTTTCGGAAACAAACTTGGAATATGCTCAAAAGAAGAGTTTGACAATTTGACCGTTGAGCAAATGGAAGGAGTTGACACTGCTTTTTTTTGTGAATACGAAGCCAATACTGGTGGTGTATTTCATCAATATGGAGAGACGATTCTTGTGCCGAGTTTGACTTGTAAAAATAAAGATTTATCGCAAGTTTCACTGTGCATTAATGCCTGCTTTTATGCCTTGCATTATGTATTTAAGGGCGATGTTCTTGGTGCTTGGTATAAAAAAGGGAACATTGAAGGAATGGATTTTGAAATTGATGGAAGAAAAATATCATTAACGAAGGGCGAAGATTGTATTATAGTCATAACAACACTTCCAAAGGCTACACTTTATGATTGTGAAGACCGGCACTGGGTTTGTGAAAAAGGAAACACACACAATATTCCAAAAGACAAAAGCGTAAATGTTCACGAATACTATGATGTTGTTGAAAAAGAAGGTTATGTTGAATGCACAGTTGATTTCTTCCAAAAAGGCGTTGGAAAAATGCAAGCTTGTGGTTCGGGTGCTTTTTGTGTTGGAATGCACTTGTTTAAAATTCACGGAAAAGAAGTTGTTGTCAAAACTGAAAATGGCGATAAATACTTTGTGAATGAGAATACAATATCAGTAGAAATTTAATTTGAAACTTTATGGAAACCCTTTTAGTAATAAGCCTTTTGGCAATGTCTCAATCTTATGCAAGCGTAGGAATAATAACGAAAATTGCCGATGGCGACACAATTCAAGCACAAGTAGAGCAAGAAAAAGTTGTTGTTCGTTTTTATTGTGCGGATACACCTGAAAGTGTAATGGTTGGAAATCAAAAAGCACAAATTGTTAATGGTTTAAATTACGGCGAACTTGCCACAAAGCATTTGAAAACTTTAATCAATGTCGGCGATGCAGTTGAACTTGAATGCGCAAATAAGGATAGATATGACCGTTCCGTGTGCGTGATATACAAGCAAGGAATTAATATCAATCTTAAAATGGTTGAGGAGGGTTATGCAACAGTTCCACTTAAATATTGCCCTAAAAGGAAGGGTGCGGAGTATTACAAGGCACTTGAAAACGCAAGGAATACAAAGGTTGGTTTGTGGGCAATTGGTAGAATGCCAGACCCGCAAGCATTTAGAAACTGCGTGCGAAACAATGAAAAAACGGATTGCAACTCTTAGAAAATTTATTGTGATATTTTATGCAAAATGATAATGAAATGCCAAAAATTTTTATCACACAAAGAGCAAAGTTCGGCGACACAATGCAAGATGTTTATGACGCTAGACTCTTGCACCAGCAACTTGAAAGCAAAAGGCAGTTTGCGGATTGGATTCGAACACGATTAAAAGATTTCAAGGAAGGCGAGGATTACATTAGTTTTTCACGGCAGTGTGAAAAACCCCTTGGAGGAAGACCTTTGGAGGATTTCTTGCTTACAATTGACACTGTAAAGCACATTTGTTTTTTGGAAAAAAGCCCATTTGGAGATTACATAAGAAAGAACTTCATTGAAGCTGAAAAAAAACAACATAACAACTACTTGGCAAACACGCAAGATTTTAGAATTTCAAAATTAGACGCATTAAAAATGGCGGTGGAATCGGAAGAAAAGGTTTTGGCGTTGGAAAACAAAGTGCAGAAGCAAGAAGTGGAAAAGCAAGAAATGGCGGTTGCCGTGAGCAATGCAAATAAGTTGTGCGAAAAGCTTGCTGATGGGGTTGATTTAATGCTTTTTACAGAATGTGCGTCCATTTTTGGAATGACACACACGCAACTGCGTGGGCTTTTATATCAAAACGGTTGGATTTATTCTAACAGAAAGATTTTCCCCACAACACAAGGAGTTATTGACGGATATGTTAAGAATATCCACATTGAGTTTCGAAGGTGGAGCAATACTTTGGAACAGTATGTTATGGAAAAAGATATTGCTTTTCGCATAACAAAAAAAGGTTACGAAGTTCTATTGAAGCAAGTTGCAAAGTTAATGAAGGGGGTGCAAGAACCCAGCGCAGGAATTATCAATGTGAATGCAAAGGTTTATAAACCTGAACACAAGGAAACAAGGCAAATAGAAGCAAAAATTTAATTTATCACAAAATGAAAACAATTGAAAATAAATGCACTGGTGCAACACTTATTAAGTGGCGTGAGTTGAAAGACTTGCAACCGCAAAACCTTAAAATTCCATACCACACGGAAAAAACCAAAAAATCAATCATTGATCTTGGTTTTGCAAGCCCATTTGATGTGTGGGTTAATCCAAAAACGCAAGAGTACCTAATTGCAGATGGGCACGGACGCAGAGATGTTTTAATGGAACTCATCGCAGACGGCTTCGATGTTCCCGAAGAACTCCCTTGCACCTTCCTTGACAACACAAAGATTAAAACGCAAAAGGACGCGATAACATACCTTTTGCGTGTTTTCAATGTCAAAAGAAATCCTATGGACGACGGAATACTTGCAGAATGGGTGGAAACAATGGATTTGAGCGTTGAAGATGTATGTTTTGAAGAATTAGACATAAAGTTTGAAACGGACGATATTGAGGCTGAAAAGCTTGACACGGTG
>Ga0315909_10006765_pt1 | contig 12905 bp, 23 predicted proteins | sample LakEriMetagenome_11_FD_203527 | JGI IMG/M metagenome (GOLD analysis project Ga0315909, IMG submission 203527) | Freshwater fungal communities from buoy surface, Lake Erie, Ohio, United States - Buoy 2 MA125 | ecosystem: Environmental > Aquatic > Freshwater > Lake | place: USA: Lake Erie, Ohio...
AAGTGAAAAAGGCCCTATAGCAAGTCCTCTCCAGGTGCAACCCCTAAAACCACCCAGGGTTAAAGGGAAATCCTCTATGCCCCGAAATCACCTAGGGTTTTCTCCCCTGTGTGACTTAGTGGTAATCCCTGGGAATAAGTGGTAACTTCTGGAATTTTTTCCCAGAATCTCCCTTTCGATAAAGTTTTCTCCGTCGTCAAATATCCCTAAGATCACTCCAGTCTTCCCAGAAAATCTCGCCCCGATAGACCGCCTCGTTACTTAAGTAACCCTCTCATATCGTCCGCCCCGTCCTTATCGTGTCTCACCTCTATGAATCTAGGTAGGAATAGTGACCAACCTCCAGACTTGTCATTGATGACCACATTGTATTGACAAGCGACTATCTTTCCAACCAACCCATCCGGGTTCTCACTCAAGCTCTTCAGATCCTCCTCTGTGAACCCTGATCCTACCTTAACTTGGACTTTCCCAGAAGCATCCTCACAGATGAGACCTCCTATGAATCCCTCTCTCTTACCCTCTCCAGGATACCATCCTTTGATGATGAGATCACAGTCGTTGACCTCTTTGATCTTGATCCATGACTTGCTTCTCTTGCACTCATATAGGTGGTTGACGGATTTGACTATGACGCCTTCTCCTCCTTCATCTACCAGCTCTTTATATGTCTTGTGTATGAGGGAGTGGTCGTCTGTTGTGATAGAGTTGGCGAGGACGATCGAGGTGAATGGAGGGTTTTCCCCAAGCTTCACTATAAACTTGTCCACTATCTGTTCTATCTTTCTTGCCTTGAACATGGTCTCTAGTAGTTGTCTTCTCATGTAGAATGGGTTTCCCCCTTTTCCTTTTTCTAGAGTTGATACCTCTTCTGTGTCGAATATATTGTAAAGCATATCATCACCTATGGAGTCCGCCGGGTTTCCTTTAAGCATCTGTGTGACCTTCCCTGAGACTGACTTTCGGTTTAGGTCCGTGAGTTCTCCATCGAAGAAGATTCCGGGCTCGGGAATTGTGATTCCGCCGAGTAGGACTTTTATCTCCGCTGTGATCTTCTGAAGGCACCTTTGTGGCAGCTCATTGAATGACCTAGTGAAGTATGTGACCTCATTCCCTTTGACTATGGCGATTACCCTTACTCCGTCGTACTTCTCTTCTATGGCTATACGATCCCACTTTGCTATCTGTGACTCGTCGTCTTCTGCTAGCATTAGGGATGGATCTGGAACTAGGGATTTGCCTAGTGCCTTGTTAATGAGCTTGGCACCTATGCCTATGTTTACCCGTTTGGTTAGTATCTTTGCTAGCATCTTTCTCTGCTCTAGTGACAGAGGGGATGAGTTAATCAGATCGTGTGCCTCTTTACGTAGAGAGTCGTTGGCCGCCGGGGCTACAAAGAGTCTCTCTGTGAGATCCTTTAGAGTGGGGAAGGGGTCTGTGGGAAGATCATTTGAAGACTCCTGGAGTACCTCCAGCTTGTGAAGCTTTGTGGTGAGGAATGGGTCGAATGAGATCCTTATGATCGTCTCGAGTTCCGGTGTGAGGTTGTCCTTTATTAGATCTTGTTTGACCTTCTGGGATCCTGCACCGGTTAGTCCCTCTATTTCTATAAGTATGTCTAGTTCTTTTTCCATAAGACAAATATACGGTATTTTCTCGTAGGAAAAAAATCTGAGGGATATATAGGGTGTATGACACAAGAAGAATTTAAGAAGGTATTAGAAGAGAAAGGGTACTCCTACGAGATTGAAGGGGATAAGATAGTGGTTACCCATGGAGGGGATGTCGATTTGGATTCCCTAGAGACACTTCCTCCTGGTGTCCAGTTCAAGAATGGAAGGGATGTCTTTTTGAAATCACTAACGAGTCTTCCCCCTGGTGTTGAGTTCAAGAATGGGGGGAGGGTCTATTTGAGTTCACTAGAGACGATTCCCCCCGGGGTGGTGTTCAAGAATGGGGGGCGTGTCTCGTTGAGTTCCCTAAAGAGTCTTTCCCCTGGTGTCCAGTTCGAGAATGGATGGGATGTCGTTTTGGAATCATTAACGAGTCTTCCCCCTGGTGTGGAGTTCAAGAATGGAGGGCTTGTCAATTTGGAATCACTAACGATTCTTCCCCCTGGTGTCCAGTTCAAGAATGGGGGGAGGGTCTATTTGAGTTCACTAACGAGTCTTCCCCCTGGGGTTGAGTTCGAGAATGGAGGGGGTGTCTATTTGAGATCCCTAATGAGGAGATGGTTTGGGGATTGGGAAGGGAATATAGAAGGTATACGGTCAAATAGGTTACTTAATAAGATGATTTCATTAGGGTTATTTGATAGAAGATAACTTCGTCTAAAAGACACTCGTTTACGTGTCTGTAAAGACACTATATTACTAAGATATTGTATGGTCGGTCTCCCGCGAGAGATTTTTTTCTTACGAATTTATTAATACATTTGTTCTATCATGGCAAGGTCGCTTCTTCTCCTTCACCTTAGGTCACCTTGGTGAAGGGGACGAAGAGACATCGGGGCTTTGGGGCTAATAGGTCATGAGGCTTAGGATAGGCCCTTAGAATACACTATAGTAATAAGATAGTGTATGGGCGGGTAACATGAAAAGACGGGAAGTAATGAAAGTTTGGATAGGGGATAAAAAGGAAGAGAAGAAGAGACTGATTGACCTTGGGGTAAACCCTGCAGTCATCTGTTTAAATAATGATATCTATTTCACAGGAATTCCCGGGGAGAAAATCCTAAATCCATTGGGACTTAGACTCCCCACTTCCAGAGAAGCGAGATACATAGGAAAAATACTGGAGCTCGTTCAAGGGATAAAGAACCCTCATGTCTGGGCGTTTGATGAAGACGAAACTCCCTGGGCTTTCCCCTGGGCTTTCTCTGTCTATAAAGCAATAGGAGATGAAGAATATGAGGTGCTTCTATCTCACTCTCATGCAAGACTCGTTCTTCTGGAAAGAGAAGACTAGTCCCTCACGCACGTACACACGTTTATTATAGTCTAAGGTTCAGAGAAAAAAAATTGGTATAGGTTTTTTTCCTACGGGGGGAATTTCTAAATTTGTCTTATAAGAAAAAGGCATATGAGAACTTACACAATTAAAGAGTTATCCCCAGGAGCTAGAAAGATTGTCATAGAGGCAATACAGAACAGTCGGAGCTTTAGAGAACAAGAAGTAGATCTTGACTGGGTAATAGAGAATGAGACGGAAGACTTAGAGGGTTTAGGTCTTGAGAACGTAGAGATCTCCTTTACTGGATTCTGGAGTCAAGGTGATGGTGCAAGTTTCACAGCAAGGGTAAATGATATTCCCGCCTTCATAAAGACTATCGGAGTCACGGATGAGATCCTTCCTAAAGTGTTGGCGGCTTTCGAAGAGGTCTATGAGATGAGGATAGTAAGAACAGACAGCCGGTACTTCCACGAGAATACAGTAAGATTCGAGATAGAAGAAATGGACGACACTGAATTAGTTATCATGTCTGGCTTTGGAATAGGAGATATCACCGTTGATCTGAATGATACACTAGAGGAGATAGGATTAGAGGTCATAGCTTCTTCCTGGGTGAAGTCTAAATGCAAAGAGATATATGGAAAATTAGAAAAAGCATATTACGAGGAATTCTCGGACGAGGCTGCCGAACGATGGGCAGATGATATGGACCTTCGATTTGATGAAGAGGGCAACGAGGTTTAACAATTAAAATAACGACGATGAAAGCGGTAACCAAAAAGAGAGAAGAGAGATCAACCGAGGAGTTGATTAAAGAGTTTAAAGGGAATGGGGGGAAATTTGGCCCCTTCTGGAGTGGGCTATCCCTCAACGAAAGAGAAAGATTTAAAGGGTACCTAAATTCTATGAGACCTCCAGAATAATTTTTTTTCTACGATAAATACCTTATATTTGACAAAACAACAATATGGGAGCCACGAGATTCATTTGTACCACAGACAAGAAAGCTTCCCACTATGAGATACACAATAAAGTATCCATGGCAGGAGCGGCTATTGTTAGAGAGAAGATTAGAAAAGACACATCCACCGACTTCGAAGGAGAACTAGAAATACTCTGCGAAGGCGGTACTTTGTTCAGGGACATCAAAGAAAACGGATGGTCTAAAACCTGTCACCTTTTAGAAGTATGAGAAATTATTTTGACGACGAAGAGGAGGACGACGACTTCCTCGATGAAGATCTAATTATTAGAGAAATGGAAATGGAAAAAGAATCTAAAGCAAGAAAAGAATTTATTAAGAACTGTAACGAAGCTTATGAAGCTATCAAATCAGATCCTGATAATATCGTAAATGAAGACAACTCTGCGACGAAGAAAGAAAACTTAGTAAATGCACTGAACCGAATGTCTGCTCTGTTTATACTTCAGGAGGAATTTGAAAAGTGTAGCACATTAAAGAAATTTGTGGAGTCTAAGATTCCAGGAGTCGAGCTTACTCCAAAAATTGAAGAGGTTAAAAAATTTCTAGGAGAATGAAAAAGAAAGCTTATAAACCGGAAAGCATGAAGACCTTGGTGTGTCATGTCTGTAATAAAAATTCCTCTCTTGTGGATTCGAAGACGGATAGACTTACCTGTTACAAATGCGTATCGAGATCTATGAATCCGAATTCTCTTTTCCACGACGACGTAAGGCCAGAAGATTTTGCTAGGGTAGTTCTCGGGAAAAAATAGCCCTAGGGTTTTTTCCTACGGGGTGATTTCTTATATTTGAGATATATAAAGGAAACAATAAAAAAATGAGATTTTACGGTATAGCAGATTGTAAGGGATTAGAGGCATTTATCCCAGTAGTTCCTAAAGTAGATGGAGGATGGGTATCCGCCAATATAGACGACTATAAAAAGGAAATGGGTGTAATGGTTCTAAGAGCACAGTACAACAGACACCGTCACGCAGTGGTTTTTCTTGCCGAAGTTTCAGAAGATGTTGCAGAGGAGGTATTGGATCTTATAGATGAAGGGGAATATGAAGAAGCTTTGATTGCCTTAAAAGAGGGAGCTGATTCCATCTCTTTAGCAAGAATGCCAGGAGCAGAGAAGAGCTGGAACATGATACCAAACCCAGACTTAGATCCGTATAGTTAAAAAATAAATATGTATAAAGTAAAAGACGAATTCAGGAAAAACGAGTTAAGCCTTGAACCAGGAGGTGAGGAGGTTTTAGTTCACTATCCCGGGGAAACCCGAATCTACGACAAAGTAAAATACCCTTCATCTTTTGCCAAATCCATTATTAATAAGAGGGAAAGAGAAGGAAAACCTCTTCCAAATAAAATAGAAACAAAAAGTAAAGTGCTATGGGAAAAATCCTAAAAATGTTTTTTAAGAATAAGGGAAGTATAATCATGACTGTCACTCTTGTTCTATTAGGGATAGGTATGGTTATTGCTATACCATTTGTATTCATATTCGCCCTTAGACTTCTTGGCCTAGTCGTAGAGTACGGATGGGGAAGTTGGTTCGGTGCATTGATATTATTAAGTATTCTCTCAGCAGGGCCGGGTAAAAAAGGGGAGTAGGTTTTTTCCTACGAGAGGATTTCGCATATTGACTTAAAATTAAAATTATGAATCTAGAAATCGTTATTGCTTTTCTTGTCCCGGTAGCCTTAATTGGGTTAGTCTTGGTAGCTTATCTTTCTAGCAAAGAAAAATAAGAAGGATGAAATCTTTGGAAACTTAAATGGTATAATAAAAGAATGATACCTCCTCCCAGAGACCCAAAGAAAGTTAAGATATCCAGACCCACCTTTATAGGGGTGGACGAGGAAATCGATAAAGAGTTTAAAGAATTCCTAGAATTCCTAGAGATCTCCATGGAGCTTAGAGAGGAGGAAGAAGGAGAATGGCCCGTTGTGGAGTACGAGGGAAATCCTTATGATATCTCCACCATGCTGGCTTCGAGATTCGGAATGGACGAGTCTGAAATAAAAGAAGAATATCCCCAATTATTTTCGTAGTAGGTTTTTTTCCTACGATATGTTTTTGTATATTTGTTCAAATAAAAAATAAATCTATGAAAACTAAATTGAAATCATTAAGAACTTCTTTATTGAGAATTATCAAAGGAAAAGAAATCCCAGGAGATCCTATTGATCTTACGCCGGGGATAAAAGTAAGTCGTGTTGTAAATGAAGGGGGAAGAGACCTCACCTTCAATGAGATATCCCAGAATATACTGGAGCAAAGAAAGCTCGTAAAATAATTTCGCTCTAGGTTTTTTTCCTACGGGAAGATTTTGTAGTTTTATATCATAACTTAAAAACAAAAAACATGGGACTTAGCAAGAAGCAAATGGAATTTTTAGACGAGTTCGCTAAAGGAAGGTGGACTTTTAATGATGAGACTGGACTTGTTGACATCGAAGGGGATTTCCGTTGTTCAAGAGAGAAAATCGAAAGAAACCTCTACAGGGGGCGAAGAAAAGCATTGCCAGACTTTAAAGGGGTTAATTTTGGAGTGGTTACGGGGAGTTTCTATTGCTCCCATAACACTATCAAAAGTCTTAGGGGAGCTCCACGGAAGGTTGGAGGGGATTTCTATTGCTGCTATAACAGGCTCACAAATCTTAAGGGAGCGCCACAGGAGGTTTCGGGGAGTTTCTATTGCTACCGTAACAATCTCACAAGTCTCGTGGGAGCGCCAAAGGAGATTGGAGGGGATTTCTATTGCAGCAGTAACAAGCTCACAAACCTTGTGGGAGCGCCTCAGAAGCTTAACCCCCAGATGTACTGGTCTGAAAAATCTAATTCGTGGGCTGAATTGATGATTGGTAGTTTCTATTGTTCCAATAACATGCTCACAAGTCTTGAGGGAGCTCCACCGGAGGTTAGATATTTCGATTGCGACAATAACCCTCTAACTAGTCTTGTTGGAGCACCACAGCAGATTAATGGATATTTATCATGCAAGTGTACCAAGCTAACAAGTCTAGAGGGAGCTCCGATGATCGTTTTTTACAAGACCAAATCAACTTTTTGGAAAAACCCAATTTCAGAGGATACGCTAGAGTTAGTATGGGACACAATGAGAAAAAATGAGATCGATTACCGTACTGCTTTAATTTCTCTTAAGGGAGAGATACCCGCTAGGGATTGGAAGAAGATGAATAATGCATTAGAAGAAGAAATTTGGGAAAATTCGATCTAGGTTTTTTTCCTACAAAAGGATTTAGTAGATTTGTATCATTAACCAATTAAAACAAAACAAAAAATGGCAAGAAAAGAATTGTTAGGGGTAAGACAACCAATGAGCGAAGAAGCTCGTGCAAAGATCGCAGCATCAGTAAGAGCTAATGCAGAGAAGAAGCGACAGGAACTTGGGATATCACAAGAACAAAACCAGAAAGCACCAGAGCTAATTAAAATGCGAAACCAGCATTTTGATCCTGACCTATTCGTCAATATGGTTACCGGAAAAGAAGTGGATGGGTTTTTCTCCAACGACGGGGGAATACCAAAAGCATGTAACTTTATTATTACCGGTGGACCAGGTGTTGGTAAATCCACGGTTGGTCTGGATATGCTATCCGATCTTGCTATGTCTGGGCATTCTGTTCTATTCGTATCTGCAGAGATGACACGTATCGATCTTTTCCAGTACGTTCAACGATTCCCTAAATTCGGTAGCATTCCAATTCTTTTCCTCGGGGAATACTCAGACTCCAATCCAAAAAGAATTATGGAGGAAGTACTTGCCGAAGGATATGATTGTGTACTTATAGATTCTTTTGCAGAGGTGCAATCCACAATAAAGGAAACCCTACATATATCAGGAAACGCAGCAGAAAAATGGTTGATTGATCTAATGCTTTCCCATAATCTCGGCGGCAACAAAAACAAAAAGAATACCACGTTCCTTGCCATTCAACAGGTAACCAAAGGAGGAGTATTTGTGGGTTCAAATAAATTGAAACATAATACCACAGGTATGCTAGAACTAAGAAGAGAAGCAGACGATATAAATCCACATATGGTTTTCACTAAAAACCGTAGAGGACAAGTTCAAGAAAAGCTATTCTATTCTTTAAGCCAATCCGGAGATGTAGACTACCAGAGATCTAGCATGGTATTCGAACCAGAAGGAATAGAGGAGACGGAACCAGTCGAGGTTAAGATGGATCCTTTGGATCTTCAAGAGTTCGAAGAGGTAATAAATAAGCTTCGTATATAGTGTCTTACTAAGATATTGTCTAGGCGGGCGTAAATTTTGAAAAAAAGTTCGCCTAGGTTTTTTTCCTACGAAAGAATTTAGTACTTTTACCTTATAACAAAAACAAAAAGAGCCATGAAAGGAAACAACAAACGATTTACTATCAGTCAAATGATAACGGTTAAAGAGACACAGTCTCTAAAAGCTTACTTAGATGCAGTATCTTCTATACCTATGATACCACAGGAAAGAGAGATTGAGCTTGCGGGGGAGATAAAGAAAGGATCCCAGGAAGCATTGGATGAATTGGTATGTGCAAACCTTCGGTTCGTTATATCGGTAGCAAAGAAATACCAACATCAGGGTTTACCACTAGAAGACCTTATAAACGAAGGGAATTTAGGACTTGTTAGAGCAGCACAGAGATTCGACTCCGAAAGAGGGTTCAAATTTATAACTTGTGCTCTATGGTGGATACGACAAGCCATATCGGAATCGCTTACGGTAAACGGAAGAACTATCCGTCTTTCCCTTAATCGAATAAATGATATGGGTGTGATTAAAAGAGTTGTAAATGAATTCAACGTCAGAGAAAACCGGGACCCTTCCTTCGAAGAGCTTGTGAAAGAAACGGGTCTTACCGACAACAGGGTTGTTATGTCTCTTAAAGCAGTAAACAGCATAGGATCTATAGATGATCCTATAGGAGATGAAGATTTTACTCTTGGAGACACAATCTCGGATAACACATTCAAACCAGACGGAGGTCTTTATACGGATGAAAGATCAGATGGTGTTCATGTCATACTTAAGACTCTTTCTCCTAGAGAAAAAGCTATTATAGAGCTTACATTCGGAATAGGCTCAGAGGAAAAAACTATAGAGGAAATATCTGAAAATCTGGGTATTGGTAAAGAGAGAATCCGTCAGATCCGGGAAGGGGCTTTAAGGAAACTTAGAGGAGGACCACGAGGTAAATTTTTAAGAAAGTTCCACTAAGGTTTTTTCCTACGAAATTTATTATTATATTTACCCTATAATAATAAGATGGTCCGCTAGCTCAGCTGGATAGAGCAACTGCCTTCTAAGCAGTAGGTCTCAGGTTCGAATCCTGAGCGGATCACCAGTATAAATTTAGGTCCTTTAACTCAGTGGTAGAGTGCCGCCCTCATAAGGCGAGAGTCGTAGGTTCGAATCCTACAAGGACCACAAATATTAAAAGGATGGATTTTAAATCACTCGTAGAAGGAGCACCTCACATCATTAAAAGAAAACTTGAACAGCTCAAGTTCCTTAGAGAGCGTCCTGATTTTCATCCGGAGCCTTCTGCATTTGAACACATTCGAATTGTCACGGAGAGACTAATCCCTACAGGAGATCCTAATCTCATAATGGCAGGAATCCTTCATGACATCTGCAAGTTTGATTGCGTAAGGGTAAACCCTAAGAACGGACATCCTACCTCTCCTGGGCATGATAAAGAAGCTTGCGAACTTATTCACAACGACCGAGAAATTCGTCAATGGATTACTGATAATGGTGGTGACTGGAGAAAGGTTGCTGGAATTGTATTTGGACATATGAGATTCCATCAACTTGGTCAGATGAGGGAATTCAAAAGAGAGAAACAGATACAGGACTGGAAAGACCAGGGAATCTGGGATGCTCTTGCTATCCACGGCGCAGCGGATAACATGCTAGAAGAGTTTGATCTAAACAACATAGAAAAATCTTGGAAATGGAAAAAGAGTTAATTTTAGTGAGGGGAATCCCCGGATCGGGAAAGAGCACATTTGCTAAAACCCTCGGGGGAGTACATTATGAAGCGGATATGTTCTTCTTGGATGAGAATAGCACTTATGTTTTTGACCCTTCCAAAATAAAACATGCACATGCCTGGTGTATAAATTCGGTATTGGAGAAGATGAAAGAAGGAGAAGAGAGGATTGTGGTCTCTAATACATTTACCCAGAAATGGGAATTAGATCCCTACATGGATCTCGGTAAACATCAAGGGTATAAGGTTTTTGTAATTGTGGTGGAAAACCGTCACGGAGGAGTAAACACCCACGGGTGCCCAGAAGATAAGGTAGAGGCTATGAAGAACAGATTTGAATTTTCTCTGTAGGTTTTTTTTCTACGAGGTAAATTCGTATATTAGCTTCATTAAAACATAACACCATGAGTAAAAAAATTCAAAGTTTTCAGTTGATAAAAGATCTTCTAGAAGAAGCAGCAGCTAAAGATCCGTCAGCTAAAGAGTGTTCTGCTAAACTTTCTAGGGAAGAGGTTCAAATTCTAAAAGAAGTCACAGGGGTAGACTTCATGAATACTCTTGATAAGATCGGAGCTCTAAAAGATTAAAATATTTACCCGTAGGTTTTTTCCCTACGGGTTTTTTGTGTACATTTATTATAAATCAAAAAAAACTATAATAAAAAGAATATATAATTCAATTAATTTCTAAAAATGAAAAAATGAAGCACGTAAAATTATTCGAATCCTATTCCAGGAATTTAAGATTTTCTTCAGAAGATGTATCCCGTCCCGGAGAGGTGGTATACTGCTGGAATTTTGAAGATGGATGGATGGTTGCTCTGGCCGGAAGAAGTGATTCTAATGATCTACACGAGTTCCTTTTGGCAAGCCAAGAAAACCTGGTAACACGAGAAATAGAACACTCAAGAAATCCGGGGATAGCCTTTGTTACTACTGGAAAACCCTATGATCTATCCGTTGGTTTCACAGGTTCTGATTTTGATCCTTCTGAATTTTCTATTCTGGTAAGTTCTAAAGGTGCAGTAGAAAATCTCGAAGGAGATTACAATCTTTCCTGCTGCTTTGCTTTAAAAAGAGGCCAAGTTATTTTTTATAGATGGAACGGAGGAGATGTTACTGTTACTCCTATCCAAGATTATCTAGAATATAATCGATATGACGACCTTGATGATTACGAAGAAGAGTATGAAAGATAAATAATATAAATAAATTTCACCCGTAGGTTTTTTTCCTACGGGTTTTTTGTGTACTTTAGCTTCATAACCAATTAAAACAAATTCACATGAAGGTAGAGATTAAATCTAAAGTCATTAACACCTCAAGAATTATAGTTAAAGATCTCTATGAAGGTAATGACGTAAGCAAAAGAATGGGAAGAATACTTGCAATTTCCCTAGATGTTCTGGAAAAGAGCGATGCCAGATTCGATCGAATGCGGGAGGAATTAAAAGAGGTATATGAGGAGATGACCAATGCCCACAATAAGATTTATCAAAAACTCGGGGGAAGAATGGGATCCGGAGAAATACTAGGGGTCGATATTGACGTCATAGAAAAGAAAACCGAAGTCAATTTCAACAAATTAGTTGAAGGGGTAAACCCAAAAGGATTCATGAGACTTCAGATGACTATGACTTCCATAGGAGGATTAGTTCAAGATCTGATGGGAATCGAGGGATTTCCTTTTGCGGAAAGAATTCAATTTGCACACTGGCTTTCTTTTGTGAGCATTTATGATAGCAGACACAGAGATAGGGTTTTAAAAATAATAGGTAAATATGACCCAAAAGCTTCTTAAGAAATATACCCGTAGGTTTTTTTCCTACGAAATGAATTAGTACATTAGCTTCATAACCAATTAAAACATATACCATGAAACAGTTATTTTGTGTAGTAGTTACAGACCCAGATTATGTAGTAGGTCTAGATTCACCAATCATTTTTCACGTAGAGTGTGAGACGCAGGAGGAGGCGGAGGGAGTTGTATTAGAAAAATTGTCTTCCGAAGAGTATGGATATGACCAGCAGGGTCATATAGAAGGATATGAACCAGAAGACGTCGAATGCCTTGACATCTTCTCTTTTCCAGTTACAGATTTAGACATCATTAAATTATAAAGCCATGACAGACAGACAAAAAGCCACAGAGGTTCTATCCAGATTGTACGACTTAGGAATCTCTCCAGATGAAATCCTAGAACACATCATTTATAACGTCCTATCAGGGTCAGAAGCACTAGAAGTCTTAGAGGATGCTCGGGATGAATTTATACCCGACGACGAAGATTAAAAAATATTCCCTCCTAGGTTTTTTTCCTACGAAAGGATTTATTACTTTTACTTTATAACCAATTAAAACAAATAAAAATGGCAACAAGATCAAGAATCGGAATGGAAATGGCAGACGGATCAGTAAAATCTATTTACTGCCACTGGGATGGGTATGTGTCTCACAACGGAGCTATCTTAGCAGAACACTACACAGACCCTAAAAAAGTAGAGGCTTTAATAGAGTTAGGAGCTATCTCTTCTTTAAATGAAAATGTGAACCCCGAAAACGAGGGTCATTCCTTTAATTCTCCCCAAAAAGGGGTAACCGTAGCTTACCATAGAGATCGGGGGGAGAAAAGAATACCGCCCAGAATAGACTTATCGGTTCCGGACTTCTTTAATTCCGACATAGAAGAATATGGGTACCTTTTCACCCAAGAGGGAGAATGGCTAGTAAAATCGGCTAGTCGAGGAGGACTTGACCCTATGACTGTTCAGAACTTTAGCCTTATATCTTAAGTTTACAGTAAACACCCTACTGTAAACTAATTTCCCCGTAGGTTTTTTTTCTACGGGGAAATTCAGTACTTTAGCTTCATAACCAATTAACAAAAAGAGATATGAAAAACGGAATTGAATCCCAAGTAATTGAAGAAGGTAACTTAAGAGCAGTCAAAGACACCGGAGAC
>Ga0315909_10006768_pt1 | contig 12904 bp, 10 predicted proteins | sample LakEriMetagenome_11_FD_203527 | JGI IMG/M metagenome (GOLD analysis project Ga0315909, IMG submission 203527) | Freshwater fungal communities from buoy surface, Lake Erie, Ohio, United States - Buoy 2 MA125 | ecosystem: Environmental > Aquatic > Freshwater > Lake | place: USA: Lake Erie, Ohio...
AGGGTAGCGGACCGCCCGGAAAGCCCGCGGCAGTCGGGGAAAGGGCTGGTTCACGGGCGTTCGCCCCATCTTCGGCCGCCGCTTTTGGGGCGGGGGTCGCCGTCTGCCATCATGTGACCGCCGCGGCACGGCTCATGGGCGACGTCCCGACGCGGCCCCGACAGAGTCCCATGACCGCACCCGTTCGGACCATCGCCCCAACCATGTTCTGGCCCATCGGTTGGTTCAGTGCTTGGATCATCCCATCGGCCGCCGTCCGGAGGGCTGGCCGGGCCGCGGGGGGCGGCGTCGTGGCGGCCGTCGTGGCCATGTCCGTCGCCGGCATGCCGGCGGCACCTGCGCAGCAGGCGATCCGACCCGCCGACCAGCGGCTGTTCGATCCCGCGCGGCGGATCTGGCAGGGAATCCCCGGCCTCGAGCGGACTCCGCGGGGCCGGCTCTACGTCTCCTGGTTCACCGGCGGCCCGCAGGAGCCGGCGCCCGGCAACACCGTCGTGCTCGCCCACAGCGACGACGGTGGCAGGACGTTCTCGGCTCCCGAGCCGGTCGGCCTGCCCGCCGCCGACGGCACCCGCTGCTACGACCCCTGCCCGTGGATCGATCCCCGCGGCCGGCTCTGGTACTTCTTCAACCGGGGCAACCGGCAGACGGCGGCTCATTCCGTCGTGGCGCGGGTCTGCGAAGACCCCGACGCCACTCCGCCGGTGTTCGGCCCTGAGGTCCGCGTCGGCTTCGACGTGCCGTTCGCGTTCCGCCTGAACAAGCCGACCGTGCTCTCCACCGGCGAGTGGATCCTGCCGGTGACGCACGCCGCCGAGCCGGTGCCCGCCTGGAGCACGGGCTTTACCGCCACGCAGACCCCGCTGCTCCAAGGCGTCGCCATCTCCACCGACGAGGGCCGCAGCTGGCGGCTGCACGGCGCCGTGGCCGCCCCCCCGTGGCCGCTCGAGAACATGATCGTGGAGCTGAAGGATGGCCGGCTCTGGATGCTGATCCGCACCGGCAGCGGCGTCCTCTGGCAGAGCTTCTCGTCCGACACGGGCCGCACCTGGAGCCCCGGCGCGCCGACCGCGATCAAGAGTCCGGGCTCGCGGTTCTTCATCCGCCGGTTGGCCTCGGGCAATCTCCTGCTCGTGAACCACCACAACTTCACCGGCCGCAGCCACCTGACGGCGCGGCTCTCGACCGACGACGGCGCGACCTGGAACGACGGCCTCCTGCTCGACGAGCGAGCGGGCGTGTCCTATCCCGACGGCGTCCAGGATCGCGACGGCCTCATCTGGATCGCCTACGACCGCGACCGGCAGGGGGCCGGCGAGATCCTGCGGGCGACGTTTCACGAGGAGGACGTCGCGGCGGGGCGGGACGTGTCGGGGAAGGTGGTGCTCGAGCAGGCGACGGATCGCCTGGAGAAATCGGCCGACCTGGCGGCCGTGATCGCGGCCGACGAGGCCCGCGTCGCCGCGTTCAAGAAGCCGACTGCCGAGGCGCTCGAAACAATCTTCTCGCCCGATCTGCATTACGCCCACTCGACGGGCGCGGTCGACACGAAGCCCTCCTTCATCGACGTGCTCACCTCGGGGAAGACGAAGTACGTCGCCATCGACTATGAGGACCGCGACTTCAGCTTCCCCGCGCCCGGCATCGCGCTGATGACCGGCCGCGTCCGCATCCAGGCGGTCACGCCGGAGGCGTCGCTCGACAACCTGCTGTCATTCCTGGCCGTCTGGCGGCTGGAGGAGGGCCGCTGGCGATTCCTCGCCTGGCAGTCCTGCCGGCTGCCGCCACCCGCGCCGCGGTAGACCTGCCATCCCCACCGACGGCAGCGGACGCCGCTTCCGGGCGCCGCTGCGTTCAGTCGTCGAGGTGCGCCGTCTCGTTGAAGGCGACCAGCCGCGGGCCGGGCCAGGCCAGCTGAGTCACAGAGCAGTTGGCCAGGGCTGGCAGCTTGGTAAACGGCCGCTCCGCCGCCGCCGCCAGGAGCGGATGTTCGCGGCCGACCATGCTGCCCAGCGCCGCCGTGAGCACGCCCCCGTGGGCCACCACGATCATGCCGGGCGTCTCGCGCGCTGCGAGCGACTCCAGCGCCCCGCGGCCGCGGGCCGCCAGCTGCGCCCGCGACTCGCCACCGGGGATCACGTAGTCGACGTCGCCGGACCGCCAGCGGGCGACCTCGTCGGGAAACGTCCGCTCGAGGTCGGCCCAGAGGTGCCCCTGGAAGATGCCCGCGTGCAGCTCCCGCAGCTGCTCATCGAGCGACAGCGGCAGGCCGATCGCCACGGCGATCACGGCCGCCGTCTCGCGGGCTCGCCGCAGCGGGCTCGACCAGATCTCGCCGATCGCGGTCGTCGCCGCCAGCCCGCGGGCCCAGTCGGCCACCCGCCGCGCCTGTTCGCGGCCCAGCGGCGAGAGCTCGACGTCCTCCTGGCCCTGGACGCGACCCTCGAGGTTCGAGACGCTCTCGCCGTGACGCACGAGGAATTGCCGCATGCCGACAGGCTACCGCACCGGACCGGTCGCTGGCAGCACGGCGACGTCCGACCGCGTCTTGGGCGGCGCGTGGTGGGGCGCCGGATGGCCGCCGTTGGCCTTCGAGAACTGCTCGACGAAATCGCGGCCCGTGCCCTGCAGCACGAACACCTCGCTGGCCGACTGCGGTGCCCCACGCGGCCGCACGATGCAGATCACCTCCGCCTGGTCGTCGTGCTTCCAGACGTGGTCGACGAGCGCCTGCTCCCCGGGCGAGAGCGACTTCTGCCCGCCGGCCGGTGCGGCCGGCGGGCCGGCGGACGGGGCGGATGATGGCGCCGGCCCCGGGGTCGCCTGGCCGTTGAGCGCTGTGGAGGCGGTGGGCAGGGCGTCGGCACGGTCGCGGCGGTCGAACGACACGGCCGGCATCTCGGCCGGCATGCTCGGCAGCGCCGGCCCGCCCGGGACGACGGCGGCCACGTCGGCGCCGCCACTGGGATAGACGCTGCGGTAGACGAAGGCCAGGCCCGCTTCGTCGAGCTGCTCGTGGATCGTGGGCAACGCGGCGAAGAGCCCCTCGTTGTCGGCCGGATCGGCGGCGTTGCAGACACCGATGAGCGTGCCGTCGATCGCGAAGAGCCCGCCGCCGCTGCGTCCCTGCACCGGCTGGCCGGCCACCTGCACGTTGGCGGGGCCGAGGTACTTGTCGACCGCGGTGACACGGCTGTGGTGGATGGTGGGATCGTCGCCGCCGTCGCAGCCGACGGAGACGACGGGCTCGCCCGTGGCGGTCGCGCGGCTGGAGCCGCCGACGCGGGCCGGCTCGATCGGCTGGTCGGTGAAGATGCTCACGAGCGCGAGGTCGCGCTTGAGATCCCAGGCGACGACCTGGCCCGCGACGCCGCGGGGGCCCGCGGGGCCGAAGATGTCGACCTCGATGCGTCCCTTGCCCTGCGAGTCGCGGAAGATGTGGCCGCAGGTGAGGATGAGCGCCTCCCCCTGGCGGCAGTCGATCACGGTGCCGGTGCCGCGGGACACGCCCTGTGCGTCCTCGACGAGCAGCCGCGCCGTCGCGGACAGGAGCCTGCGCTCGAGCGCGGCCCGTTGCGCCGGATCGAGCGGGGGCGCGGCGACCGCTGCTGAGTCGGCGGCCGCCGGCATCTGGTCGCGCGGCAGCCGATCGGCAGGCGGGCCGCCCGCGAGGATCGCGGGCGCGGTGGTCGAGGGCTTCGCGGGCACGTCGGTGACCAGGGGGGCCGCGACCGGCGTCGCAGGCACGGGAATCCCGGCCCGCGGAGCGGCGGCCGGCGGCGCGGCGGCCAGCGGGGCCGCGCCCAGCGGCTGCCGGCTCTTCACCAGCAGGTTTTCAAGTTCGCCACGGGTCGTCGCCCCGTTGATGCGGCCGACCTCCTCCCCCTTCACCAGCAGCACGTAACAGGGCACGCCCGTCACGCCGAACCGCCTCACGAGGTCCCCCTCGCGGTCGACGTCGACGTGCCGCACGGCCCAGCCGGCCGCGGAGATCTCGCCGATCAGCGGCGCCATCTGGCGGCAGGGGCCGCACCACGACGCGGAGAAGTTCAGCAGCACGACCTCGCCCGAGGCGGCGGCCGCCGCCGGGTTGGCCTGTGCCGGCGCCGCTGCGACCGAGCCCGCGAGCGCGATGCCGGCGACGAGCGGGAGGAGTCTCGAGAAGTGCATCTTCCTGGGCTCCGAAGCTGATCTCTGTCCTGTTCTCTACCCCGGACCTCTTCCGGCACGTCGCCGCCGGTGGCCGCGAAGGGCGGGATGGTGGCGGGCGTGCATGCCCGCGACAAGACCACTTTGGCGCCGCAGGTCGCGCGGAAACTTTCCCATTCCGCCCCGCTTTCTCGCGGTTTCCCCCTTTCCCCCGCGGCCTCTTACAATCCGCGAACCCGCGTCCGCGGGCCGTCCGCGATCCACCCCGCCGCCGTGCAAAGAGCCCTCGACGGGCCCGCCCCGCGGTCTGCTACAACCCGTCGCATGCCCGACAGCGCCCGCCGCATCCTCGTCACGTCCGCCCTGCCCTACGCCAACGGGCACATCCACCTCGGGCACCTGGTCGAGTACATCCAGACCGACGTCTTCGTGCGGTTCCAACGGCTCCGCGGCCACCAAGCCGTCTACCTTTGCGCCGACGACACGCACGGCACCGCGATCATGATCCGCGCCCGCGCCGAGGGCCGCAGCGAGCGGGAACTGATCGCCGCGATGCGCGAGTCGCACCTGGCCGACTTCGGCGGCTTCCAGATCGCCTTCGACCACTACGGCTCCACCGACAGCGACGCCAACCGCCGGCTCTGCGGCGAGGTGTGGGGGGCGCTGCGCGACCGCGGCCTGGTGGCGACGCGGCAGGTGCAGCAGCTCTTCGACCCGCAGGCCGGCGTGTTCCTCGCCGACCGCTTCGTCCGCGGCACCTGCCCGCGGTGCCGGGCCCCCGACCAATACGGCGATTCCTGCGAGCAGTGCGGGGCCGCCTACACGCCGGCCGACCTCGTCGATCCCGTCAGCACGCTCTCCGGCACGCGGCCCGAGCTGCGGTCGGCTGAGCACCTCTTCGTGACGCTCGAGCGGATGCACGGCTTCCTCGCAGAGTGGACCCGCACGTCCGGCGCGCTCGACCCGCGGATCGCCAACTACCTCGCCGGTCACTTCCTCTGCGACCCGCTCCGCGACTGGGACATCTCCCGGCCCGCCCCCTACTTCGGCTTCGAGATCCCCGACGCCCCGGGGCACTACTGGTACGTCTGGTTCGACGCGCCGATCGGCTACATGGCGGCGACGGCCGAGTGGTGCGCGGCCCACGGCGGGTCGTTCGATTCCTGGTGGCGGCGCGACGGCGGCAGCCCGCCCGCCGAGATCCACCACTTCATCGGCAAGGACATCACCTACTTCCACACCCTCTTCTGGCCCGCGATGCTCGAGGCGGCGGGGCTCGCGCTCCCCACGCGGGTCCGCATCCACGGCTTCCTCACCGTCAACGGCCAGAAGATGTCGAAGAGCCGCGGCACGTTCCTGCTGGCGCGGACCTACCTCGACCATCTCGACCCCGCGATGCTGCGGTACTACTACGCCACGAAGCTCTCCGGCGGCATCGACGACATCGACCTCAACCTCGAGGAGTTCGCCGCCAAGGTGAACGCCGACCTGGTGGGCAAGGTCGTGAACCTCGCCAGCCGCACGGCGCGGTGGCTGGAGGTGACCGGCCTGTCGCCGACGTATCCCGACGACGGCGGGCTGTTCGCCGCGGCGGCCACTGACGGCGCCGCGATCGCCGACGCCTACGAGGAGTGCGACTTCGCCCGCGCGATGCGCGCGATCATGCTCGCGGCCGACCGCGCCAACGCCTACGTCGACGCCGAGCAGCCCTGGAAGCTCGCCAAGGCCGGCCCCGAGTCGGCCGGCAGGCTGCAGGACGTGGCGAGCGTGGCGCTCAACCTTTTTCGGCAGCTCGTCGTCTACCTCGCCCCGGTGCTCCCCGAGTTCGCCCGGCAGGCGGGCGAGCTGGTGGGCGGGCCGGTGCGATCGTGGGAGGAGTCGCAGCGGCCGCTCGCGGGCGTCCCGGTCGGCGTCTTCCGGCCGCTCATGCGCCGCGTCGAGCAGGGCCAGATCGACGGGCTGCTCGCCGACTCGCTCGCCCAGGCACGGCCCGCGCAGAACAACGACCCTCCCGCATCACAAGGAGCCGCACCGATGGACCCGACAGCCGCCGCGACCGACCCCGCCGAGCCGCTCGCCGCCGAGCCGCTCGCCCCCGAGTGCACGATCGACGACTTCGCGAAAATCGACCTCCGCGTGGCCCGGATCGTGGCCGCGGAGGAGGTGCCGGAGGCGAAGAAGCTCCTGAAGCTCACGGTCAGCCTCGGCGGCGACGTGCGCCGCACCGTGTTCGCCGGCATCAAGGGCTTCCACGAGCCCGCGGCCCTCGTCGGCCGGCTCGTCGTGATCGTGGCCAACCTCGCGCCGCGGCAGATGAAGTTCGGGCTCAGCGAGGGGATGGTGGCGGCCGCGAGCGGCGCCGGCACCCCAGGTGTCTACCTGCTGTCCCCCGATTCCGGCGCGCTGCCCGGCATGCGGCTGCACTGACGGCCACACCGGACCGCGGCCACGCGTAGGATGACCGAGGCAGACGGATCGGTTTCCGGCAGCGGACGCCCCATCCCCGAGGAGACACCCGCCATGGCACACGTCATCCTGTTTCCCACCGATTTCTCCACCGCCAGCGACGCGGTCCTGCCGCACGCCGAGGCGCTCGCGAGGCAGACCGACGCCTCGCTCCTGATCGTGCACGTCGAGGAGCCGCCCCTGGCCTATGGCGCGGGAGAGCTCTATTACGGCCTGCCCGAGCCGAGCTCCGAGCGGATCCTCAAGATGCTCGAGGCGGTGAGGCCGGCCGACACCACGATCCAGTTCCGACACCGGCTGGCGATGGGGGATCCGGCGAGCGAGGTCGTCAGGATCGCCGGCGAGGAATCTGCCGAGATGATCGTCATGGGCACGCACGGCCGCACGGGCATGGTCCGCATGCTCATGGGCAGCGTGGCGGAGGCGGTCGTGCGCCGGGCGCCGTGCCCGGTGCTCGTCTACCGCCCCGCGGCCGAGACACTGGCGGGACGGAAAACCGCCGCCCTGCGGCTCTGATCAGCCACCGATGTCGACGCGACCGATCCTCGAGCTCCGCCACCGCATCCGCTCGCGGGTGCGCGGCGTGTTCGACGCGCTCGGCTTCGTCGAGGTGGACACCCCCGTGCTCTCCGCGGAGGTGCTGCCGGAGGCCCACATCGATCCCATCGCCGTGCAGGTCGACGGGCCCGCGCGGCCCCCGCATTACCTCCAGGCCAGCCCCGAGGCGCTCATGAAGCGGCTGCTCGCGGCCGGGGCCGGGCCGATCTACCAGTTCGCCCGTTCGTTCCGCGCCGGCGAGAGGGGGGCCCGGCACGACGTCGAGTTCATGCTGCTGGAGTGGTACGCCCCGGGCACGACCCTCGACGATGCCGCGACGCTGCTCGAGCAGGTCTGCGCGACGGCGCTGGAGACCACGGGATTGGAGCGGATCGACTGTTCGCAGGCGTTTGCCGCGGTCGTCGGCGTCGATCCCATCGAGGCGTCGCTGGAGGAACTGGCCGCCGCCGGCCGGGGGGCCGGCCTCGAGTCCCCGCCGGGCATCGCCGACGCCACGCCCGACCAGGCCTGGGACAGATGGTTCGAAGTTCTGCTGGCCGAGCGGGTCGCTCCGCGACTGGGCCACGATCGGCCCACGATGTTGGAACGCTGGCCCGCGTCGCAGGCAGCCTTCGCCCGCATCGATGCCACCGACCCGCGGGCCGCGCGGCGGTTCGAGCTGTTTTTCAAGGGCGTCGAACTGGCCAACGGCTGGGAGGAGGAGACCAGCCGCGCCGTGCTCGCCGCCCGGATCGCCGCCGCCAACGCGGTCCGCGCCGCCGACGGCCGACCCGTGCTGCCGACGCCGGAGCGGCTGCTCGCGGCGCACGGTCCCGGCATGCCGGAGGGCGTCGGCGCGGCGCTCGGCTTCGACCGGCTGGTGATGCTCGCGGCCCGGGCCGACACCATCGATGCGATCCGCTGCTTCACGTCCCGCGATTAGAGCGGCTTCGGGTCTGCGAGAGCGACGCCCGATCCGCTTCCTGCTGCAAGCCGGCGAGGCCGCGACCTCCGCACTCAAGGCACGACGTCGGCCTTCACGATGGTCCACCGCTCGACCTGGCCGCCCTCATCGCGCACCATGCTCGGCACGAGCTGCAGGGCGATCACGACGCTCTTCCCGTCCAGACACGGGGCCAACCGCATGGTCACGCCCCACGTATCCGGATTCGCCGCATCCGGTCCGGTGAACCGCACGTCGCGCGGGGCCGCCGGCCCGCAGCCGCTGATCGCCACCACGGCGGGCAGGGCGAGGAACGCCGCCTCCTGTCGCGCCGCGTCGTCCTGCCCGGGTTCGCGGCCGGGACGCGACGGCATGCCGCCGCCACGCAGGGCGCCGTCGGCCATGGACCGCGCGTCCGCCAGCCGGCCCTCGCGAATGGCGTCGACCCAGGCGTTCACCGTCGCCATCGCCCGCGTCCCGACGATGCGTCGCGAGACGATGGACGACGTCACCGCCTGGGCGCCGAAGCCGACGGCGAGGGCGAGGCCGCAGAGCGCCAGCATCCGACCGGCCTTCTCGGCGCCGGGACGGGCGACGTCGGCCAGCGCGGTGATCGCGAGGCCGATGCCGACCAGCGGCAGCACCCAGAGCATCGGGGTGAGGAGGGCCAGGCTCGATGCGACGCCGACCACGGCCGCCGCCACCGCCGGCACGCTCACGGGGCGGTAGGTCGCCGCGCCGCCCGCATCGTCGTCACGCTCACTCCCCGCCATGCGGTTCACTTCGCCGAGACGCGAAGCCCTTCGGACTGCTCGAGCTTCAGCCGCCGATCCGCGTAGCGCAGGATGAAGTCGCCGTCCTTGTCGAAGACGTGCGGCTCGCCCCGCGAAAAGGGCCCGGACAGGGACGAATTGCGCACCCACGCGAGCCACTTGCGGTCGGGTGCGAGCCCGAAGAACATCTTCGCCTCCGGCGTCGGCTGGATGACGTCGCGGGGCACGGGAGCCGTGTGCAGCGACGCGGCGGCGAAGGCCACGAGCACCCAGGCCGTGAGGAACGAGACGACACCGCCACCGATCCAGTCGACGAGCTGTGGAAACTCGACCTTGTGCGGCGCGAACCGGTCGGTCGCCGCCCGCAGGAGCGAAAACACGACCGTGAAGATGAGCCAGATCGCCAGGAAGTCGAGCAGGTAGGTGTAGCTCGCGAGGTATTTGTCGAGGAACCCCGCCAGCGTCTCGTACCAGGCGGTGGCGATGCACGCCGCCGTGAGGACGTTGAAGAACGCGACGAGCGCCCGCCACAGGCCGCCGAGCGTGAGCAGGGCGGTGGCGACCGCGAGGATCACGAGCAGCAAAAGGCTGAGGATCAGGCCGCTCATCGCTTGACGCCGGGCTTGCCGGCCTCCTTCTTGACCGCCGCGGCGAAGACCCGCTGCAATTCCTCGAGCGACGTCGTGCCGGCCGCGACCAGATCCATGCCGGCGTCCTTCAACGAGATGAGCCCGTCCTTGGCAGCCGCCTGCCGCAGCAGCTTTGCATCTGACTTCGGGTGGGCCACGTACTTCCGCAGCGTCGCCCCGGATGCCAGCTCGAAGATGGCGGTGCGGCCGACGTATTGGCGACCGGCGCAGTTGGGGCAGCCGCCGTGCGGGGACTGCCGCTTGATCTCGGGCAGCTCCTCCGCGGTCTTCTTCAGCCGCTGCAGCAGCTCCGGCGGCGTGGTCAGCGACTCGCCGCAGTGCGGACAGAGCTTGCGGACCAGACGCACCGAAAGCGAACCCAGCAGGCAGTGGGCCAGCTGCTCCCGGGTGATGCCCAGCGCGAGCAGCTTCTCGATCGCCTCGATCGCGTCGGCGGCCCGGACGCTGATGACGACGATCGTCTGATCGTCGGCCAGAGCAACGAGCTCCTTGGCGAGGTCGGCGTCTTCGAGGTCACGGGTGACGACGGCCTTGGGATACTCGAGCATCGCGGCCTTCAGCGCCGCCACCGGCGGCTCGCCCGCCTTGGCGGAGTAGCGGAAGGCCTTGACGTTCGGGACCTCCTTCGGAGGCGCGTCGCCGTTCTCGATCGAGACGAAGTCGCGGACCAGCCGGTCCGCCGTCAGCAGCACGGTGTCGAAGGTCGTCGAGCTTCCCGACAGGGGCGGCGACGACACCAGGAAGACCCCGTTTTCGAGGGTCATCAGTTCGCGCACGCGACCCGCCAGCGCGGCCGGCATGCCAAGGTCCTCGAGCGTCTTCGGCGCGAACGGCGGCGTCTCGAACGTGACCACGAACTGCTTCGACGTCTTCGTGGCGCGGGCCGCGACGGTGCAGGTCTTCTTCTTGCCGTCCACGTCCAGGGAAAACGCGGCCGACTCGCGGCCCTCCCCCTTGGAATTCGCGCCGGCGATCGTGCGCAGCACCGTCGCCGCGGAGGTGCCGATGGCCGCCGGCAGCGGGCTGGCGTCCCCCCACTTGTCAGGCTGCCTCGACTTGCCGAACCCCTTGGCCTTGGTCACGACCGTCCGCGCCGGCGCGGACAGCCCGTCGACCTCGTACCGCACCCGCGCCCCGTCGGCCGCCACGTCGACGATGGCGGTCGTGGCCCGGGCGAAGACCGCCTCCTGCAGCATCTTCACGGCGGCGGGGAAGCCCTCCATCTTGGCGGCCTCTTCCTGCCGCGACTTGTTCTCCGCGGCGTCGGCGCCGGACGTGGAGAGGAGCGTGACCACCGGCATCCCGGCGTCGCCCTCATCCTTCTTGGCGGTCTTGATGCCCAGGCGGCCGATCGCGCCGACCAGCGCCCGCTTGATGTGCCCGCGGGTGAAGATCCGCACCGACTCCGGCACCTTGGGATTGCGCTCGAGGCCGTAGAGGTACAGGGGCACGATCCACGCCAGCGCCATCAGGGCCAGGCCGGCCGCCGACCACGGGATCACCCATGCGAGGAGGCTCGCGACGACGAAGGGCGCGACGACCACCGCGGTCCAGTAGCCCGGCCGCAGCTTGAGCAGCGTGGCGTCGTGATGCGCCCACGAACTGCTCGTCGCCCAGGCCGCGGCCAGCGCCCACCAGCACAGCAGCGGCAGGAGCCCGAGCCCGCCCCCCGGACCGCGCTCCAGCCACTCCGGGCTCATGGCCGGCCAGCCGTCGTCGGCCCGCGCCACGGTCACGGAGAGCGCGAGCACGGCGAAGACGCCCACCCTCCCTGCCGATACCATCGCGTCGCCCCTTCGGAAGCCTTCAGAGAATGCCCTTGAGGGCCATCATCAGCTCCTCGCGGTTGGGCGCGATCTCGAGAGCGTCGTGCCGGTCGATGAGCCCCTGGTCGATGAGGCTCTTCAGGCTCTGCGTGAAGTTCTGCATGCCGTCCTTCGTCGACTTCTTGATGTGGTCGGCGATCAGATGGTCCTGCTCTTCCAGCACGTACTTCCTGACCAGCACGTCGATGAACATGATCTCCACGATCGGAACGCGGCTCACCCCCGGCCGGATCGACTTGAGCAGCTTCTGCGCGACGATCCCCTTCATGTTGAAGGCGATGGCGCTGCGGATCGACGGATGCTCCTCCTGCGGGAAGAGGTCGAGGATGCGGCCGATGCAGCTGGAGGCGCTGGCGGCGTGGATCGTGCCGAACACGAGGTGGCCCGTCTCGGCGGCGTGGATCGCCGTCTTGAAGGTCTCGACGTCGCGCAACTCGCCCACGAGGATGATGTCGGGATCCTCACGGACGGCGTGCTTCATGCCGATCTCGAAGTTCTTGACGTCGTTGCCGATCTCGCGCTGGTTGATGAGGCACTTGTCCTCGGTGAACACGAATTCGATCGGGTCCTCGAGCGTGAGGATGTGCTTGCGGTAGTGGCGGTTGATGTAGTTGAGCATCGACCCGATCGTCGTGCTCTTTCCGGAGCCGGTCACGCCCGCGAGCAGCACCATCCCCTGGTCGAGCTGGCAGAGCTTCTCGATCGACGGGGGCAGGAAGAGCTTCTCGAAGTCGGGGATCGTGTTGTTGACGCGACGGGCGACGAGACCCCAGCGGCCCTGCTGCGTGAGCATGTTGATGCGGAACCGCCACCGCACGCCGTCCACCACGCAGGTGTAGGCGAAGTCGGCGCCGCCGTCGGCGTCGAAGATCCCCCGCTGCCGGTCGTTCATCATCGGCCCGCAGAGATGCTTCATCCGCTCCGCGTCGATGGGCGGATACTTCAGCGGCTGCAGCGCCCCCTTCACCCGCATGTACGGCGGCTTGTCGACCTTGAGATGCAGGTCGCTGGCGTTGAGCTTCACCATCGCCTCGAAGAGCCGGTCGATCTCGAGGCCGGCCGGCTTGACCGGCACGGGCACCGGCGTGGAGGCGACCTCCGCGGAGGCCGAGTCAGCGGTCGCGTTCGTGGGATCGAGTTGGGTCATGGTGGGCTGGCGCAATGGGCCGGACGGGAATCCCCCGCCGTGCGAACAGATCCTTCACGTCCCGAATCGTACACTCTCCGAAGTGGAAGATGCCAGCGGCCAGCGCCGCATCCGCCCGACCCCGCTCGATGGCCTCGGCGAGATGCTCCGGCCGCCCGGCCCCCCCGCTGGCGACGACGGGAATCCCCACGGCGCCGCTGACCGCGGCCGTGATCTCGAGGTCGTATCCGTCCCGGGTGCCGTCGCGGTCCATGCACGTCAGCACGATCTCGCCGGCGCCGAGCTCCTCGACCCGGCGGGCCCACGGCACCGCCTCCAGGCCCGTGGGCACGCGGCCGCCGTTGACGAACACCTCCCAGACCTCGCGGCCGTCCCGCCACACCCGCTTGGGGTCGATGTTGACCACCGTCGCG
>Ga0315909_10006769_pt1 | contig 12903 bp, 14 predicted proteins | sample LakEriMetagenome_11_FD_203527 | JGI IMG/M metagenome (GOLD analysis project Ga0315909, IMG submission 203527) | Freshwater fungal communities from buoy surface, Lake Erie, Ohio, United States - Buoy 2 MA125 | ecosystem: Environmental > Aquatic > Freshwater > Lake | place: USA: Lake Erie, Ohio...
ATTGCTGGGTTGTGGTGGCGTGTAACTTCATAGACGTCGCTATTCTATCCTGAGATGCGCAAGCCGGCCGTCAGGGCGCCGAAGATGCCCCAAAACCGGCATTTGACGTTCCCACCGCCCCACGGCATGACGCGCCCGGGCCCAGAAGCGAGGGCGGGTTGCCCGATCAGGCGATGCAAAAGTTGGTCAGTTTGTTTTATCGGCGGGGCCATTGGTAAACCTGCCCGTTTTGGGGCAAAATGATCGTTTTTTCGCGGTGCAACAAGCCTTGCCCGCGCGCCAACCGGAGCAGGTTCTTGCCGTGAAAGCCATTCAAAAATCCAAAAAACTCGCTGACGTCTGTTACGACATCCGCGGACCTGTGCTCGAAAAGGCCCGCCAGATGGAGGACGAAGGTCACAAGATCATCAAACTCAATATCGGCAATCTGGCGCCGTTTGGTTTTGATGCCCCTGATGAAATTGTTCAGGACATGATTCGCAACATGGGCAATGCATCGGGATACACCGACTCCAAAGGTCTGTTCGCCCCCCGCAAAGCCATCATGCAATACAGTCAGGAAAAAAAGATCACCGGTGTGACCATCGATGACATCTACCTAGGCAATGGGGCATCCGAGCTGATCGTCATGAGCATGAACGCCTTGCTCAACACGGGTGATGAAGTGCTGGTACCCGCGCCAGATTATCCGCTGTGGACCGCAGCGGTCAGCTTATCCAGCGGCAAGCCCGTGCACTACGTGTGCGATGAGCAGGCCGATTGGTATCCGGACATTGAAGATATCCGTCGAAAGATCAACGCAAATACCCGCGCCATCGTCGTCATCAATCCCAACAACCCCACCGGCGCTTTGTATCCGGTGGAATTGCTGCAGCAAATCGTCGAGCTGGCACGCCAGCACCAGCTGATTATTTTTGCTGATGAGATCTACGACAAAGTCCTGTATGACGGTGAAAAACATACGTCGCTGGCATCGCTTGCCGACGATGTGTTGTTCATCACGTTCAATGGCTTATCCAAGAACTACCGGTCTTGCGGTTATCGTGCCGGCTGGATGATCGTATCCGGTGAAAAAAAACATGCCAAAGACTACATCGAAGGTCTGAACATGCTCGCTTCGATGCGCTTGTGCTCCAATGTTCCGGGTCAGTTTGCAATTCAGACGGCCTTGGGCGGATACCAGAGCATTGATGATCTGGTCGGTTCGGGCGGCCGGTTGTTGCGTCAGCGCGATCTTGCCCACCGTTTGCTGACCGATATTCCCGGCGTGAGCTGCGTCAAACCAAAATCGGCCCTGTACATGTTTCCTCGTCTTGATCCGAAAATGTATCCGATCAAAGACGATCAGCAGTTTGCCTATGATTTGCTGGCTGAAGAGCGCGTACTGGTCGTGCAGGGGACGGGTTTCAATTGCCCGACCACCGATCACTTTCGCGTTGTCTTTTTGCCGAATGCGGATGATCTGACTGCCGCGATAGGACGTATTGCCCGTTTCCTTGATGGCTATCGGCGCCATCATGCGGCCTGATATTCGAAAGCCCTGTCTGTTACTGACTCAATCATCATGAAATCTATCAAAGTGGGTTTGCTGGGTATCGGCACGGTGGGTGCCGGTACGTTCACTGTACTTGAGCGTAACGCAGAAGAAATACGTCGCCGTGCAGGGCGCCCGATTGAAATTACGATGGTGGCCGACTTGGACACCGCGAGAGCAAGGCAGATTACCGGCGGCAAGGTGGAAGTCGTTGACGACGCCAACATCATTGTCAATCATCCCGACATTGATATCGTCGTTGAGTTAATTGGCGGTTATGGTATCGCCCGCCAGCTGGTAATGACCGCCATTGCCAACGGCAAGCATGTGGTAACTGCGAACAAAGCGCTGCTGGCAACCCACGGCACTGAAATATTCAAAGCCGCGCAAGAGAAACGCGTCATGGTCGCGTTTGAGGCCGCGGTGGCAGGTGGTATTCCCATCATCAAAGCCTTGCGCGAAGGCCTGACGGCAAATCGCATTCAGTGGATTGCCGGCATCATCAATGGAACGACCAATTTCATCCTGTCAGAGATGCGTGACAAAGGTCTCGACTTTGATGTGGTGCTCAAGGAAGCGCAACGGCTGGGTTACGCCGAAGCGGATCCGACCTTTGACATCGAAGGCATCGATGCAGCGCACAAGGCAACGCTGATGTCTGCGATTGCCTTTGGCATTCCAGTGCAATTCGACAAGGCTTATGTTGAGGGTATCACGGGTCTGCAAGCGGCCGACATTCGTTATGCGGAGCAGTTGGGTTATCGAATCAAATTGTTGGGTATTGCTCGACGTGCTGCCAATGGTATTGAATTGCGTGTCCATCCGACGCTGATACCGGCGAGCAGACTCATCGCCAATGTCGAGGGTGCGATGAATGCTGTCCTGGTGCACGGTGACGCGGTCGGCGCCACACTTTATTATGGCAAGGGGGCCGGCGCTGAGCCCACTGCGTCAGCCGTGATTGCCGATTTGGTGGATATCACTCGCCTGGCGACCGCTGACCCGGAGCATCGCGTGCCTTACCTTGCATTCCAGCCGGATTTGATGACGGATACGCCTATTCTTCCGATGGACGAGATTACCACCAGCTACTACCTTCGCATTCGTGTGGCTGACAAGCTCGGCGTGATGGCCGATATCACCCGCATCCTGGCCGACGCAGCGATTTCAATTGATGCAATGCTGCAAAAAGAACCTGCCGCGGGCGAGACCGAGGCAGACATCATCATTCTCACCCACCAGACCCAAGAGAAAAAAGCACGGCAAGCCATCGCCGCGATAGAGGCGCTCGAGGCCGTATCCGGTCAAGTCGCGCGTATTCGCCTTGAATCGCTGGGCTGACCCGGCAATCAGACATTACCTATCGTCAGCTAATTTTTGAAGTAATTCCTTTCAAGGAGTCCGATAGCTCCTTGATGATGGCGCTGAAAATCGATCCCGTGAGTGTGTATCTGGACATCGCCATCTGTATCCTCAGAAGTTCAACAGTAGTGACATCACCGCCGTTATTTACGTTGTCCAGCAGCTTTTTTAAATCACTTTCAGCGTCTTTCATCGGCGTCTCAATTTGTACACCAATTTGATTGATACTGGCTTTAGTGAGTGCCATAGATCACTTCCTTTCGTCGAAATGTCCCATTGTTTCAAAAAGTTGCATGACTGCAGCCGCACTTATGACTGCAGTCTCGGCAGCCTTGATTTTCTCATGCGTTGAACGACCATGAAGTTTTCTTGCCTCTGTGGCGAGGCGGAGCTCTGTTTGCTTTAGTTGCTTGCCAATCTCTCTGGCATATTCGCCCGTGTTGTCTGATTTAAGGCGATCCTCTACGGATAATGATGTGTTTTTCATTGATTTACCTTGATATTTTTACTTTCTCATTGCCATCGAAAATCAGTTCCGTATCTTTCACCGTAATCAGCGTGTGTCCATTGATATCGCCGCCGCGGGTCACACGCTGGCCGCTCTCGGTAATCACAAAAGGCATATTCCCACCGACGATAATCTGAACATTCACGGGCGATTTTTTTTGGATGAGACGTATCGTTGCGCGGATAGGCAAAATCTTTCCATAACTCTCATTAAATTCGGTGAGAACCGTCTCCCAGTTGCGCAAGTCCTCATCGGTCATCGTGCCGCGTAAAACAAACTCAGGTTGTCGGCTGACCACCTGAAGTTTCCTGGCAAGACCAGCTGACACAATTTTTTCCTGGAAGTGCTGCGGAAGGTCATCAGCCTGCAGCACCACGCCATCGATTTGTCGTAATCCGGGCACTTCAGATTTGATCATTTCGTATGCATTTTCCTTGGCGGTTTGCGTCAATACGGCACCACTTACCTTGAGCCCCCCCTTTTTGACGCTTTCTGCTTTCAGCACAACCCGGGCCGGATCCAGCTTATTTGCCAGAACTTTTTTTGCGGCCTCCAGTAATTCGTCATCAACATACAGTGCTGTCATGGGTGAGGGGGAGACACGGTCGAGCGCTTGAGCCAATTGTTTTCTCGTGCTGTCGTCGGGAAGGTAACCGGAAACACGGATGCTGCCCTTATCGGAAACCTTCATCTCTACCAAGCCAGCCAGATCCAGATTCTGGATAATCTGCTGGATTTTCTGCTGATTAACGGATGTAGTCGGCACGACAGGTTTAGAAACGGTCGCGACAACCTGGGGATGGGCCTGCTGCTCGATCAACCAGGCAGTTAATGAAATGCCAGCCAACGCGATCAGGGATAAACCTGCCGCAGAAATAATCAAGGTGATTTTCGCCCGATTGCGCAAACGATGGGCGGGAATGCCTGGCGCCGGCAGGGAAATTTTCCCCACGGCTGCTGCCTGTGCTCCCGGGGAAGGCTTTACCGGTAAAGGCAGTACGTCAGCGGGGTCTGGCCAGTGCGCATCCACATTATCGACGCTGACCCAGACACCCCCCAGATCAACGGGCATTCCCAGTGTCAGTGGGAAAGTATCCAAGATTTCATTACCTTGGGCATCGCAGACCTTGCCCTCGACTTGTTTGACGGTGATTTGATCACCATCAACACTTAATGTCGCGTGAATCGCCTCCAGACGCGAACCAATCAGAATGATCTCGCACTCGTCGGATGTTCCCAAGGAGTAATCACCCATGCCAAGACTCAGGGAGCTACCTGCTTGGGGGCCGACCAGCACCCGCAGTTCCACCTGAGCCTGCAAGGTATCTAGGCTGGGTTCTAATTTCATGAAAAGCCTTCGTGAACTTTCATCGTAGTCTGGATACAATACTTTTGTTGTAAAAAATTTTTATTAAATCATTAAAAAAAATGGCGATACATACTGAAACCCGTGGTCAGGTACTGATTATCCGAACCGGGGGCGATATCAACAAAATGACTGCCGACGAGCTGCATGAACTTCTCGACAGTGCGATTGCTGAAGGCGCCTCTCGGCTTGTGTTTGATTTTTCGGCGCTGAGTCACATCTCCAGTGACGGTTTGCGCGTCATTCTCAAAGCCATTGAGAACGTCCAAGCCCGCAAAGGGCAGGTCGTGCTGGCCGAGATGGGTGAGCAGGTACGCGGTGTATTCGAGGCCAGTGGGCTGTTGGGACTGATCAGCGAGTTCACCGATCTTGAGGCGGCAGTGCACGCCACGAATCCAGAGATCAGCTGAAAAAATGGCAGGCATCGTCACAGCTCCACCCGTGCGAGGGGCTGAATGTTGATTTCCTGCGTCAGCTCCTGAAAGGAAAGCACAGGTAACTCATATAAATCCTGCTCAATCATCTTTCGCATGTATCGGCGGATATCCATGGAGGTCAGCAATACCGGTTTTTGCATTGAACGGCTGATATCGCCGACCGTCGATTTAATGCTATCGAGCAATTGCCGAGAAATACCCGGGTCAAGCGCAAGATAAGACCCCCCTGACGTCTGCCGGATCGCATTACGAACCGCATCTTCAACAGCGGGCGCCAGCAAATAGGCGGGTAAAATGTTCTGGCCGGCCGAATAACGGTGACTGATATGCCGCTTCAAGGCCACTCGAACATACTCGGTCAGCATGACGGAGTCTTTTTCCTTCTGTCCCCATTCAATCAAAGCTTCCATCACTGCCCGAAGATTGCGAATAGAAACTTCTTCACCCACCAGTCGTTGCAGAATCTCTGCAATCTTATGAATTGGCATGACGCGCTGAATTTCTTTTGCCAATTCAGGGAATTTAACCTCCATCTCTGTCAGCAGCGTTCTTGTCTCCTGTATGCCAATAAATTCAGCCGCATATTTTTTAAGAACCATCGCAATATGGTAAGACAGCAGTTGAGTCGGCTCAAAAAACGCCACTCCCGCATTGGTCAGAGAATTCTTTAAATCATCCGGCGTCCAGAGGGTAGGAATACTGGGAATAAATTTTTTGTCAGGTTCAAACGGCACTGAGAGGGCGGTGAGATTCTCAACGGTCTCACGCACCATCAAGTACCTTGGCCGCATCCTGCCTTGCGACACCGGTATCTCGGAAACCATAATGACGTAAGCCTCCTCCGGAAGCGAGTCATTGAAGCGCAGGCTAATACCCGGAAAAATTATCCCCAGATCCTCATACAAAGCGCGTCGGATTTTGACCAGTTCATCACTGAGCACATCGGAGGAAAATGCCTTCTCAAGTCCGGCGTGCATGTCCACCAGCAAAGGCACCGTGGGCGCAAAATGGCCTGCGTCGTCCGCTTTTCCTGACTTTTCTGATTTGTCAGCAGCAGCAGAAATGGCGGGCACGGTCGTGACTTTGCCTGTCTTTGGATCCACGACCTGTCGCTCACCCTTGAAGAACATATAGCCGACCCCGCCCATCACCACGAACAGAATCAAAAAGGTCACGGTGGGCATGCCTGGAATCACGGCAAATCCCAGCATCACGACAGCGGCAATCATGAATGCCTTGGGTTGAGAAAGAAGCTGAGAGCCGATATCACTACCAATATTCGACGCAATGCCATCGGCACTGGTCACTCGGGTCACAATCATGCCGGCACAGATAGAGACAAACAAAGCCGGAATCTGCGAGATCAGTCCATCACCAATCGTCAGAATCGAGTAGACCTTGACTGACTCGCCAGCCGTCATGCCCCGTTGAAGCACCCCGATCAAAACACCACCCAGAAGGTTAACGGCGACAATAATCAAACCAGCAATTGCATCGCCCTTGACGAACTTCATTGCGCCGTCCATCGCGCCGTACAGCTGGCTTTCTTTTTCGACGATACCGCGCCGGCGCCGCGCTTCATCCATATCAATGGTGCCAGCGCGCAGATCGCCGTCAATCGACATCTGCTTGCCCGGCATGGCATCCAGCGAAAATCGAGCAGCGACTTCGGCCACACGCTCCGAGCCTTTGGTAATCACCACAAATTGAACGATGGTCAAAATAAGGAAAACCACCAACCCCACCACCAGATTGCCACCGACCACAAAGTTACCGAAGGTATAGATGATATGCCCCGCATCACCGTTCAAAAGGATCAGGCGCGTCGTCGCAATACCAATCGCCAATCGGAACAGTGTGGTGACCAGCAAAACAGAAGGAAAAGATGAAAATGCCAAAGGACTCGGCAGGTACATAGCCACCATCAGCAAGGTAGCCGACAAACACATATTGACCGCAATAAGCGCATCGACCAGCCAGGTCGGCAGGGGCAAAATCATCATGAAGATGATGCAAACGATCAAGGCCGCAAGCACTAAATCATTGCGTTTGACGATCTTCTGAATCGCCGTCTGCACATGCAAGGCAAGGCTATTCATGCTTGCTCATCCTGTGGGCTTTCTGCAGCACGCATTTGAATAAACATGCGCATCGCGCCGGCTGCCTCGGCAACGCGACCTGTCCTTGTGAACGCCTGTCCTTTGAGGAGCCATGTCAGGGCATCGCCCCTATGCTCAAGGAGTACCTTATCAAGTAGGCACAGCGCACGCTCCGGCTGCCCATCCCGTAAATAGGCACAGGCCAAGCCCTGCATAACTCTTGGGTTGACAGGGTCAAAAGAAAAGGCTGACTCGAAAATCAGTGCAGCTTGCGAGGGGTTGCCGTGTTGCAAATGATGATAGGCAAGCACATAGAGAAGATCGGCCTGATCCTGATCCAGACCCGTATGCTGCGACGCGTCTGAAAGAAAAAGACTCATCCTTGGAGCAATGCAGAACGGTACATTTGTAGCAAATCGGACAGGTCACGTTCTTCATCCAGAATCGCTGCCAGCCGGCCCAAAGATTTTGCAGCGGCAGGATTGCGGCGTGCCAGCGTACGAAGGCAAGACCGCAGACTGAACAAAACAGCTCGAAAGCGAGCCGGCATCAAAAGATCTGCATCGAAAATACGGGGACGCAAGCGTTCAGCAATGTAGTCATCGAGACTCGTTTTGGCAAATATCTGATCAAGTTGCGGTCGATCTGAAATTTCCGAGGGTGAGAGCAGGTGTCGATCGGGAAGCTCAAAAAAGCACACGGGCTTTTCGCTGAATTCAACTCCGATAGCTTGTTTTCCGTTTACAACTGGATGGCCGATTCGTGTCACTTGCATGATCAAAAAAATTTCCTAATTAGAACGTTTCTTAAGAACATTTTCATGAAGAATTGCGCTGTACATTTGATTTCATGTACTAGACTGGCAAGAACTGTGTGGTGCAGAAAAGAAAAATGTTCCAAAAAAATTTAAAAAATTTGGAACTTTAAAAATTGATCAGTTACACATAAAAAAACTTGGACGCAGAGAAAAACCGTAAAAATACGTATATATTTTCTTATAAACTAATGTAGTTATTTCTTTCAATTAAATACAGGCAAAGGAGAGTGGTGTGACATTCCTTACGCTCGAAGGCTTTTTAAGCAAAGAAAATACGAATACCAAAAATGTTCTCTACAACATAGCAGTGGTTAATGCACGACTATCAAATGCGCTCGCAAAGGCACTCAACCTGCAAAAAAATATCGTTGAATCAATTTCTGAAGAAATAAACAGAATTGCATCATTAAATGTAGAAATCAACGCTCAAAAGAAAAACTCAGCGACATCTCCACCACCACCCGGGCCATTCGGAAAAACCGCTGAAGAGTGTCTTAGGTTGCTCGAGGCAATGAAAGCAGCAAATGTAGAGGATCTTGATGCGAAAATTGCACAAGCTCGCCAGGGCATAATAGCGCAAGTAACTGACAATCAAATTCAGATCTGGGCTACAAAACTCAATGCAGAAAGCGAAAAATTGAGTAGTAAATCACAGCAAGAGACATTGCGAATTCAAACATTTACAAGCCGCTATACGCAAGCGACAGACCAAGCGACAAATGTTACTCAAAAAGATGGCCAATCAAAATCCACGATTATCACAAACTTCAGAAATTAAAATTATTTTCTATTGGATTACATAAAAATGTCCGAGAAAAATATCTTCTTTCTGAATGAGTCAGAAAAAATAGTTTCAGTTAAGAAACTGATTAAAAATATTCAGGAGGGATACAGTATTGCAGAAGCCATGGATTTTTCGAAGGATAAACTTGAGGCGGTGTACACGACCGGCTATCAGTTTTTTAATCAGGGAAAATATGAAAAAGCACTGAAGTTGTTCGGCTTCCTTCTGATTCATGAGCAAAGTGATCGACGATTTTTTATTGCCTTTGGGACATGTTTGAAAATGCTGAATGTACCTGATGAGGCAATCAAATACCTCGCTATTGCCAGTGTCTGGGAGCCCTCTGACCCCATTCCCGCAGTACAAATTGCGGAATGTCTACTTTCGCTAAATCGTTTAAGTGAAGCTTATGACCTTTTAAAAAAAATTGATGGAGAATTTGGCTCGTTGCCGCAATTTAAGGAGATTGCAGCGAAAGTAAAATTGATGCTTGATTTTGACACGCTACATGCAATACAAAATTAAAATATTTTTTTTAAATTAATATGAGTTATCAACGGGGGATTTTATGGGCGTAAATCTAGATGTTTCCTCAGGTGGTGGCGGGACTGTCAATTCCAAGGATTCCCGCTTAGATGACTCGGTATCAGTTGGGCGCGCAAAGCTAGGAGAATCCTTATTCAACAGTAATCTCATACTTCAGGATCGTTATCAGGGGAGTGTGCTTCTTCCAAAGAGTTTTTTTTCGCAATCAATTCCAGCTCCAAATATGGATCCCGATACAGCAGCTGTATTTATGATGGCGCTGATGTCGCAAGTCAGCGAGAGTGAATCAAAAGGACTTATGCAAATCATGGTAAGCAATATGAATACTAATGATGCGCTTAATAAAGAAATTTTTAAAACCATGAGCGACAATATGAAGAAGGCAGAAACAATCGCAAGCCAACAAAAATCACAACAAATCGCAAATGATGTTGGTCTTGGTTTTTCGACAGCAGCTGCAATTATTGGATTGATTGCCACAGTTGCACTGTCAATATTTTCGTTTGGCGTGGGTGCGCCTGCGGTCATTGCAGCAGCACTCGGTGTGGGTCAGGCAATGATGAGTGTCGCCGATAGAATTGCTGAGTCGACCGATGCGACATGGACAAAAAACGATGGTACGAAAGGAAGAATAAAGATTTCGTGGGAAGGCATGATGGAGCGAATCATGGACAATCCAGATCTGATACCGAAGGCCATTAAAAATGAAGGAGACGCTGCAGTAACAAAATATAAGCAAGAGATCACGATGGCGTACTCCATTGGACTCACCATCACAATGCTGGGCGCATCATTGCTTGCAGGATTTTCTAGTGTTGCGGGTAATGCCAGTAAAGTTTCGGATGCCGTTCAAAATGCGGCCAAGTTGAGTGCAAAGATAAATGTTCATATTGCTAACTGGACATCTCAAGTGACTGAGGCGGCCTCTGGCGCAGGGCAAGTTGTTGAGGCAGCCACCATGATCGTTAGCGGCGGTTATGGAATTTCAATCGCTGTAATAGAATTCAATATGAAAGAAGCAGATAACAAGAAAAACTATTTTTTTGCGATGCAGGATGCACTTAACCAGTACTTGGATTCAAACAGGGATGCGATTGCGAAAAATATTGAAACCCTGGGTTCGGCTTATGAAACTATGGGCTCAGTCGTCGCGGATGTCAGAGATGTTGCTGAAAGAAGTTCTTTTGCGATAAGCCGCTCTTGATTCGAAAGGATATGGCCATGAATAATTCTATTTCTTCGGATCTGCAAAGCAGATTGCTCAGTCTTTCTTCTTTGGTTCATGATGATAAGAGCGCTCCTGAGGCTAAGTCTTTAAAAATGGAAGAAATTGGCAGCATAATCTTAAAAAAAATTTATGCAGAAAACTCTAATCTGCCGACAAGTTCTCGTCAATATCTTGAGGAAATTGCTTCAAGTATTATCGATAAAAAATGGTCGAGTATTCCTAAGCCAGATAAACTGAATTTAGATTTTAAACTATTAAAAGATGCCAGAGACGCTCTCGCTTTGGCTTACTTGAGCACAACAATTGATCTGTTTGAGTTGTTTAGATTCATGATGAAATACAAGGGCGACGAGGCATACAATCTTGCGAAGATTAGTATGAAAGACACCGAGACTTCACTACAATTAGAGGCATCTCGATTTTCTCGACAGGAATCAGCTAACCAATGGGAATTAGGTGCTGGAATTGCTGCAAATGCTAGTCAGATTATCATGGGTGGTGTTCAATTTGGTTCGAGCTTACATTCGATTAGTAAGAATTTGAAATTGGGTTCGAAGACAAGGAATAATATTAGTGACGAATTAACAGTTTCGAGGGATAGAAGAAATCTAGAAAATTTTACAAAAGATCGAGATGATTTTAAAGGCCGTTACAACTCATTGGAAGCACAAATTAATGCAAAAAAAAATGAAATCAATCCTAATTCTGTTGAAATTAGCAGACTTAGATATGATCAAAGGAAGATAAAAACCGAATTAGATAAAGCTGATAAACTTCTTAAAAGCGAAACAAGTCATGTTGATTTTCTTAGTTCAAGCCAAAAAAAATTAACTTCAGATATTGAAACACAAACCAATGCTGCTCGCTATAAAGATCAGCTTCGCAACGGCGTTATTCAGGGAAGTAAGGGTATTCTCGACATGGTTGGGTCAGGCCTGAAGTTTGTTGCCAGTACAGAAAAACTGGCAGCAGATCGGCTCGAATCAACTAAAAACATGTCTGATAGATCAGCGACTGCAATGATTGAATCTAGCAAGAAATCGGCCGAAGATGTAAAGAAGTTGCAACAGTTTTTGGAGAGCATTCTGCAAATGATGGACGCCTCTATCAAAAAACAATTTTCATGAATGACTTTACATTGCCTCCTCACCCTTTGCCAGAAGTAGAGGAAATCCTCATGTTCGATATCGATGCGATTAACGCGCTTAGAGAGAAAGTTGAGGCTCTGCCGGGCTATATGCGGTTTAGTAATGAGCAAATTGACATTATGTACTGCATTGCTTATTCAATTTTTATGCAAGGAAAGCTGGAAAGTGCTTGTAGTATTTTCCAGACGCTGTTGATTTACCGACCATTGGACAGTCGTATATTGACAGCATTTGGTTTGTGCTGCAAACAGTTAGGCATGTTTGAGCAGGCTATCCCTGCCTTGACGTGTGCCTACTTGCTGGATTCCGAGGACGTCAAACTGGCTGTGCACATAGCTGAATGTCTTGCAGCACTCGGAAAATATGAAGCGTCGTCACAAATACTTGATCCCCTGCTGCAGTTATCCGAGATTGATGCGAGTTTGGATAATATTCAAAAACGCGCAGGGGCATTGAAGCATATGCTGTCGGAGCGCGGCACGTGATTAACAAAGCGGTCAGCTTTTCTGAGCTTCAGTTTCCGTTGTCAAGCGAAGAGATTCGTTTGCTTGCCGAGTTGGGGTTTGCAGCGATTAATGCTGGCTATATCGCGCCAGCACTGGGTATTTTTTATAATCTTCGTGTTCTTCGTCCTGAGCATGCCATCCCATTTATTGGTATCGCGATCTCGCACATGGCCCTCGGTGCGTTTGATGAAGCGATTGCCTGCCTGTCGGATGCAGAGCGTGTTGTGACGGTTGAGCGCGATGATTTACGACTATATCTTGGGTTGGCCTATGCTCTTTCTGGGAACCTTGCGGCCGCGGATCAGATTTTTCTCGGGTTGTCGGAAGGAAGTGATCTCCAAGACGAGCAGAGATTTTTTTTGAGCACAATGTTGCAAAAAAAGCATTTATTCGCCAAAGCGTCCACTTGGCCTATACCGGCAAAAGTAAGCTTGAAACACCCACAGTTAGCCGGGTCGTGTAGCGGGGAGGCCAGCGAAAACGATGGATTGGCCAAAAACGAAGACCCCTTTGGACCTTTGTCAAGCCGGGAATCAATAGCCCATCCGTTTCGTGACCCGAGTACGCA
>Ga0315909_10006770_pt1 | contig 12902 bp, 11 predicted proteins | sample LakEriMetagenome_11_FD_203527 | JGI IMG/M metagenome (GOLD analysis project Ga0315909, IMG submission 203527) | Freshwater fungal communities from buoy surface, Lake Erie, Ohio, United States - Buoy 2 MA125 | ecosystem: Environmental > Aquatic > Freshwater > Lake | place: USA: Lake Erie, Ohio...
GCAGCTTTTTTATCTAATTCTTCAGCCATTTATTCACATAAAAATTAAAAAAAAGGTTCGTATACATAAATATACGAACCCACAATTATTTTCTATTAAACATAGGTTTTGAAACTTTATTAGTAGATTTTGAACTACCTTCTTGCATTTTGTTATTTTGTTCTTCAACAAATTTTGATATTTGACGAATATAAAATCTGCGAAGATAAATGGGCATCTCATAAACTTCATTCCAAGTAAACCCACCTTGACCGTGATAACAAAGACTAAAAATTTCTTCGTGTAAACCTAACTTATACTCAATTCCCAGGCCAAAAAAATGAAATTCCCATTGGGATGTCTAACTCCTTCACCTCTCCGGTTGTGTCCGAAATGAATGTATATGTTAAATCAAGGTCAGGTGATATTGATTTCATATACTGTCTTAACGCTCTTGAATCAGCAGCAAATAATTCATTATCTACAAAATTATTTATAGTTGCTCTTCCGGCTTCACCATCAACTGCAATAATAAAATGTTTGAGTCTAGTTGTTAATTCTTTATCAATTCCTGATCTTGCAAAACTTTTATTGGTGGCTTTTATTTCGGATTGAATTTCTTTCTCCAGTCTGTGAGTCATAAGTCTGAATGTTACAACTCTCTTTGAATTTGGTAATTCAAAATCAAATTCATTTTTGCGGTTCTGAAACAAGCCATAATCGACCTCCTTGTGCTCGATTTCAGTTAAATCTATTGTTAATTTTTGTTTTGTACCTGGAGAAAATGGATCTTCAACTTCAACTACATAATCTTTGCCATAACCTAAAATCCTTGCAGCGACCATGATTGCATTCTTATCACCAACATACAAATCATTGTAATCTATTGGTGTAACAATCATAGACTCAAACAATTTATCTAATACCACACCTTGTTTAATAAGGTTTTGTGAAGTCAATATATCTTCTTCACGAGCAGTCATATATTTCATTTCAATAACGCCCTCTGCTAAAGGATTTCCTTCTGGATACAATAATCCACGAGATGGCAAAGGTATAATTTCTGTTGGAAATTTTGATTTTTTTACTTCGGTCTGTTTATGTTCCGAAAGAAGTTGTGCCTTAATGTCAGCATCTGAAACGGTTTCTTCTGTGGGTAATTCATACCCAGTTGGAATTTTTGTCATAACTTAAATCCTATAACATTGTTTGTAATAAAACGTTTTAATTTACTAATATAAATATGGGTATACCGAAAAAATCAGTATACCCGTATTTTTTAATTCAATTTCAATATGATAATACAGTTTGTATTAGTATTGTAGGATAGCATAATCGTATGCAAGTGTGAGAGAAATCTCAACAAAAGCATCAGAAGACCAATCCATATCACCGAATGTTGTACCAGTGATAAATGCACCTTTAAGCGTCCATTCTTCAATCTTATCACCAACAGGACCAAGAACATGAAGTGTTATATCTTTCTTATAGAAGTCAGAATAACCATCACGACCGGTAACTGATTCGTGTGACAAACGTACCCATTCCATTACTGCCTGAGCAGCAGACGGTACAATAGGATCATACAATTTAATAGAAACATCTTGCCATTCGCCCTTACCTTTGACTTTACGCTTAATGTTGATATGATCCAATGTAATCGGGTTAAAACTGATATTTGGGCGACCTGCACCTTTTACCAAATAAGCAGGAACACCTTCAATATACATAATAAATCGATTTTGTAATTTCGGCTCAAACGGGGTAAAAAATACTTCCGTGGGATCAAGTAATTCAGCCATTTATATCTCCAAATTAAAATTATTCTTTTACATAAATATAAAACTTTGAAAAAAATATGGGGAGTGTTTTTCAACTCCCCACTTAAATCAATTAAGCACCGGGAAACGCCGCACCAGTAGACTGAATGTTGAAATCAAGTATGATAAATTCAGCTGTTTTTGCAGGTTGTAGATACAATTGTCCATAAAGAATGTTACGGTCAATAATATCCGGTGTATTGTTACTTTCATCCATGATAACACGGAACGCATACAAACCTTGACGTTGTTGAATTGATTCAAGATATGGGTTCACAATGTTCAAGAAACGAGTTCTTGTTTGTGATGTGTTTTGTTCAAACACGAGGTATCTTGTAGAAGAAGCAATAAACTTCTTAGCTGCAATCAACAATCTACGAACATTGATACGGTCAAGAGCAGATGGACGACCTTGAAGTGTCTTCTGACCCCATACACATACTCCAGTTGCAGGGAATACTGCAATAGGATTGATACGACCTTCATACAATGTATCTCTTTCGGCTTGTGTCAAACGAGTTTTTACTTCAACAACCTCTGTGAGACCACCACGATTCAAACCAGCAGGAGCGAACCATTCAGCAGAAACACGGTCATTGAATGCAATAACACCAGGAAGAACCACAGATGGTGGAACCCATATTGGTTTGTTTCTATCGAAATCAATAATTTTAACCCAAGGATAATAAGTTGCAGCGTAGTTTGTATCAAGACCTTCCGATGTTGATGTTGCACTTGCAATGTTATCATTTATTCCTGTTGAATCCATTACATAGAATGTATCACCACGATTTTCACACATATCAATGGCATATGTTGTTGCCGCAGAATGTAATGAATGTAATACACCTGGCATAGAAATCAAGTTAATATCAAATTCATCAGCGTTAGAAATAGCATCTATTGCCTTTTTGTAAGCAACATATCCATCTGCGGATGAATTTGAAATATCAAATCCTTGTGTGTTACCAGCTTCAATATATGTTCCAGTTTTCTTTTGGAGATTTGGTTTGTGACCGTCAAATCCACCTTGGAATGGCAACATAAATTTACGTGAATCGAGTGCAGTATTTGTAGACAAATCTATTGATGAACTATAAGCAGTTGCACTTGATGGGAAACTAGCAGCAGGATTTTGTTGATAATCACCCAAATAGAAATCTGAATTTGAACCAGTTGTTTGAACATCTGAAACCGGAAGTGGTCTCAAATAGTTAAAGTTATCTGTGTTTGAGAAATCATAATCAAATCCCCAATACACACGTCTGTTATACGCACCAGCAACTGTTTGATCAGTTACATAAGATGCAGCAGGTGGTTGTGTAAATGCGGATGGTATAGGTGATTTCAAAGCACGGAAACCAAATGGAACCAAACTAGGAGCAGTTGCAGCATTTGTAACTGCCTCTGTCACTTCTACACGAATATATTTTGATTTATTTGAATAATCGCCATTAACAACAACTTTACCTTCATCGGTAATTGTTATGTATCTGTCACCAATAACTCTTGAAATAAATTTTGGAGAATTTGGATCGAGGTTACACTTAAATGTTTCCACGATTGATGGACGAATATCTTCGTCTTCATAATTAAATGGTGTCTGTGGAAGTTTAGATTGATCAACATATCTAACAACAACATCAAAATCACCATACTCAGATCCTGCAATAGTACCAGCGGCACGAATGTTTGCAATACCAACCTTTACTTCATAGTTAGAATGAACACCATGAGAAAGTGTATGGAAACGGAACAAATCTGATTTGATAGCACCGATTTTTTGTGAAGTAACCCAAGGAGTAGATGCTTCCAAATAATCTTGCAAGAAGTCCCAAGGAGCACCACTTGATCCAGTTTCAATCAATACAGTTGTTAAAGGATCAGCAGCGATTGATGCAGATGCCTGTTGTCTAAAATTAACATAATTGTAAACTGCGTGTGTACCGTATGGGTTATATCCATACAAGTTTCCAATATATGAAGTGTTTTCAGGATCGATTGATGAACTGAAAGGAACACCGTCTTCATTTAAGGCATTTGTAAAGAATGAAGTATCTGTTGTAAAGTCACCAGCAACTGTCAATACAAAACTACCACTTGCATTTGCAGTAACAGTTGAGTCAGCAAACAATGATGTTGAATCACCACTGGTAACAACAAAAGTTGGATGTAACATAGAAATCAATTTTTTACCCCATGATCCAGTTGCAACAAGTGCAATAGGATGAACCAAAGAGTAACCACCTGTACCCATAACTCTAACTATTGTTGCACTACCTGCATTGTTCAAATAGTTTTTAGCTGTATAGGGGAGGTATGATTGTTCAAATGTTCCACCGAATTTTGTTAAATAGTCTCCATATCCTTGAACTATGGTAGGGACAAATGCAGGTCCCTTTAGCGTTGGTCCTATGAGTGCAGCACCAATTTGACCAATACCCTGTTGAAGGAATGACAGGTCATTTTCATTAGTAAACACGCCAGGACTTACAATTCTTTCATTAGCCACTTATTATCTCCAAAAAATTATAGAATTAAGTCTTCATATAAATATGAAGCAAAAAATCCAAACTACGAACCAGACGGAATAAATTTACCGGAGTCTATATCTAAAATACCATCACCGTATTTCTCGTTCAAAGATTTAACAAGTGTTTGTTCTTGATCCTGCAAGGAATTGTAGTCCGTGAATAATTTCTCTCTCAATTCCTTAATTTGATCCAATCTTTTCGATAACATATGCAACTCTATCTCAACTTGACCAATTTGTGCAGTTGTTCTTGCATATTGTGATTGTAAATTTTTAACTGCGATAACATCATCTTCGGAAAAATTCTGTTCAGTTTTGTTTGATGTAACTTCGTCTGCCATAAAAACCTCTTAATTAAAATATAAAATGTAACAACTATAAATATGTAAAAAAATATCGAAACCTATTTTGTTCTATCAAATTCATCTGGATAAACTCCAGGTGATCCTTTTACTGATTTATCAGCAAATCTTTTCATTTTTTCTTGATAGTATCTCAATTCTTCATCTGTTTGTTTATTAAGTTTACCAAAATCATTTTCAGTTTTACCAACTTTGTTTACAAGTCTTGTATCGGAATTAGATAGTGAAAACTCATCTGTATTTTGTGTAAGTTCTGAATTTTCTCTCGCAAGAATTGAATTTACATCGCCGAATGCTTCGGAAGTAAAAACTATTTTATTTGCAGTTACCAACCTTTTTGTTGTTGTTTCGGTTGCAATGTCTTTTGGTAAAAGATATGCGTGTGTAATTATTTGGAAAGAAGCACGAACAACACGGTCTTGACCGGTTGTATTACTGTCTTCCATTGATATACTATCCATGTTTGTAGAAAATTTGAAAAAGTTTTTATCACCAAATGACTGTCCACTAAAATATACGAAATTTTCTACAATATAGTTTAATTGATTTTGATATTCACACCAAACAATAAAGTCATACGATATATCAACATAATCCGGAACAGGAGTCATAAAGTATTCGGATGGCCTTTTTGCATCATATTGGGTAGTGAATTTATCATACGGTGTTGTTCTATTGTATTTTTGACGCATATAATATGCAATCTGATTTACATTTGCAACTTTATTTCTACGCATCTCAGATTTAATACTAACACTTGAACGGCGAAAAGTAATTAACGGTGTAATCGTTTTTCCTTTTTTATCCTTTAAGAAACCATCTTTTTGTATTGATGCCCATTTTTCAGAGTTTGCATAAATTGTTGGTACGGTTATATTTTCTCCACCGTCTTCCACTTTTAATTGCATTTTTTGATCTATAAAAGATTTTATTGCAAAATCAACATCATACAGCGTAACTCCAAGACTTCTGGTTTTATCTTTATCACGTCTTACTTGTAAATCCCGTCTATATCCTAAATCAGTTCTTGGATTTTGTATAGAATTTACATCATCTATAAAACTATCACGAGTTCTACGGATTGGTGGTTTTCTATATTTACTTGAATTTTTCATTATATGTTTCTCGGAATATCATTTTCATTGTTTGGTATTGCCGGTCTAAATTCTTCTATCTGTATTCTTGAACGTCTTGTTAAGTGTGTATTAGCAATTATTGAAACATTGTGACCCCATCTTTCAGTTGCAAAAGAATAATCAGGATTTTTTCCACCAAAGAATTGATTTTCTTGAATAGCATCGATTTCCCAATAGTCACCATTGTATTCTAATACATCACCAACTTCTATAAAAATATCAAGTTCTTTCAAATACTCTCGTATAAAGGCAAAATTTGCTGCCTGTTGATAATCTTGTCCAAATTCAGTTCCTTCATAAGTTTGTGCTTGATAATCTATCAAAGCCGGAACTTTTATTGGACTGTGGTAAACTTTCTTATCGGACTCATTGTATAGATTTGTTTTTGTATTTTCAATGGAAAGTTTATAGACAGCAACTTCCGTATCTATTATGTCTGCTATCAATTCCATATTAAATTTATGAACAAGACTAGCATCTCTCCTTCCGTGAAATAATGGCATGATATTATCCTATGTAAATTGCTAAAGGTGTTCCATTGAGACTGGCAGCTAATGCCTCTGTTTCCAATCGTTTTGCCTCTAATAATTTTGAACGTGTCATTGTATCTAACATTGTTCTTAATTGATCAACCAATGCCTGTTTCTCTGTTCCAGCTGCACTTAATAAATCAGCCGCATTTAACGATGTTTCACCGTTTGGAATAGGAATACTGCCATATTTACCACGAATATAACCTAACATTTCTTTCGCCAAAGCAAGACCAAAACTGTATATCCAACTCTTTCCAACAGAATTTATTTGAGAATATGTCATAAAATCATAAGGAGCATTTGACATATCCGATACAGTCCCACCTGGATATTTTAATGGATTACTTCGTTCTTCTTTTACAATATATTCTATCCATAGTTTGAAATCTTTTGTTGGAACCGGAAACATTCTTAATTCATTGTTTATCAATTCAAATGTAAATGCAGATTTACGCATAAGATCATTAAATTCTATCGCTTGAATACGAAGTAAGTCTGCATACATTGGCATCAACATGAACGATACACCAGTTGAATAGGCACCAAAACCAAATGTATCTAACATTGCTTGATTACCCAAATACGGATCATAAAAACGAATAGATGCCGGAGGACCGTAATGATGAACCCTTTTTATCTCAATGGATCCAGTTGGAACTTTTACATCTCGAATTAAAGCATCCAAATTGTATTTTTGTTTTCCAGTCTGTATATCTATTGATGATGAATAGAACTTAACATTTCCGTTTGTAAAAGTTTCACTACCATATTCGGTTGCGAGTTGAATTAAAGGACCCATTCCGGTTGAAATGTTTCGCTGTGTTAAATTTGTTGAAGTAGAAGATCCCATTATACTTAACATATTTTGTTGTATGTTAAATTGATTTACATGGTACGAATACTCATAAACCGCTTCTTCAAAACAAGTATAAAAGTTTACATCTTGTAATTCAACATCAACAAGTGGATAACCCAATCGTTTAGCACACCAATCGGCAAAGGGATCGGCTTCTGCTTGAAATTCAACATCGCTGTCAAATGTTCCAAAGGGTGTGCTTCCAGTTGTAAAACTAGAACTACCAGGCCAAATAGGAATTTCAGTCATTTACTTCTCGGATTTTGTTTCTTCAAAATACTTTAATATATCATCAACAATAGGATGACGGTGGTTTGTTTTCAATTCATAAACCCCCAATCCATTTATTTTATCCTTCATATTAAATAAATATGGAAGACCAGAATCTTTTTTCTGTTTTAAGTCTATTTGAGATATATCACCAGTTAGCATCATTTTTGAATTGATACCAAGGCGGGATAATATCATTTCCATTTGTGCCTTTGTTACGTTCTGTGATTCATCAACGATAACACAAGCATTTACAAATGTTCTACCACGAAGAAATGAAATAGGAGCAATTTCTATTTTATCTTCCATCATCAATTTTTCAATCTTCTCCTTATGATACAGTTGAAACATATTCGCCTGTATAGGAGACAACCAAGGATCCATTTTCTCTTTTATATTTCCAGGAAGAAATCCCAAGTCTTCATTTGACACAGTTGGTCTTGTTATTATTATTTTTTCAACTTCACGATAAAAGAAACATTCAAGAGCAATTTGTGTTGCTAATAATGTTTTTCCTGAACCAGCTTTCCCAACAAATACTGAAATGTCATCACGAAGAGCATCTGCCTTTATTCTCTTTTGTTCTTCGTTCAATGTTAATTGAAACTGTATTTTATTTTTTATAGTTTTTCTTCCTTTTTTTATTCCCGATGTATTTAGACTTGAACTTTCTTCTTCACTCAACAAATGTTCTCTGTTATCTGTTTCCTCGTTATGTTCAGAACTCATAATGGCTCCTATAATAATTTAGAAAGGGTGTCTCCCATAGATTTTACGTCTGCTTCGATTTTAGAAAATACATTATCTAATTTCTCAGCTTTATGGGTCCATTCAAAACCTACAATGGCAATAAATTCCGAACCTTTTTTTATCGGATATACTACCGCTGATTTAGACCCTCTCTGTGAAAAAAATGCTTTAGTTATTAAGTCCTCGATATTATCTACAACAGGATATACCGCCTTATGATTTACTACATCTTCTACAAAGTTGGAATAAAGTGACATCGGTAAGTTTTGATATTGCTTAAACTCCGTGCTAACACCTTCTTCGAGTGACTCGAATGATGTTGAGAGTTTGGTCATAGATTTGCCTGTTTTGTATTTACCACCGTTGTGTCTTTGAAGAATGAATGCACGCTGACATTTGTATTCTTCTAACAGTTGGTCTAATATGGTTTGGATTAGTTTGGAATGAGAAATCTCTCGGTCAATTCTTCTTTGTTTGTATTCACCGTATTTGTATTTTAGGAACCAGGATAGGAAAACACCAAGTAGTGTAGCCATACTGGATACCGCCAATTTTATTATGTCAATATATTGAATTTGAGTTTCCATTTGTAATAAATAGCAAATATGAAATAAAAAAGGGTGACTAATGCCACCCTTTATTAAAAATTATTTTTATCATTATTTTTTAATATAAAGAAGATTACCTTCACTTATTTTGAATTTACCATTTGGTGAATATGACTCTGCCTTTTGTTTATCAACAACATCTACCAAATTTATCAATATATTAGCAATAGTCCAACAAAGTAGAGCAATATGTACTACTTTAACAACATCAAGTGCAATACCAACTCCAGGAAACAATGTTTTTGCAACAAAATCAACTGTCATTTGACCAGTTTGTTTTTTTACAATAACTTCCATTATTTCACCAAAAAGTGTACCAAGCAATTCAAATCCGTATGTTCCAGGACCACCTAATGTTTTGGTAGCACCCGAGAATCCTGCAAGTGCCTTTGGACCTGCCCATTTAGCAACAACTTGACCTAACTTGGCAAATGGAATAAACACCCATTGTATCAATTCTATGGCATAATGAACAACTTTTTTCAATGCAGGATTTTTTATAGCATCATCAAGATGTTCTACCGCATGACCTTCTGATATGTTATTTTTTCTACGATTTCTTTTTAATAATTCAGAGACAACATGATAGTCTGATAATAATGAATTTCTTTTATTCATAAAACTTTCTAATTGAGGTATTGCCTCTAATCCTTGTTCGGCTGCCTTAGGATCAATTTTTGGTTCTTCATCAACAGTACCATTCCCAGCCAATACATCCTTTTCCCAAGTAGGAGCAACAACCCAATTTTGATACCATGATGATTTCCACCATCCACCAGTTTCCTTTAATTGTTTAAGCTCTTTAACAAAGTCTGGATCGGCAATAACTTTTTTATCTTTCATCTTATCAACCATTTCTTGACCAACATTTCCAACATTTGCACCGATACCACATAATTTAAGTAAACCGTTTTTAGCAGAGTTAATTACTTCTTGTACCAATTCTTTGAACTCTGCCCATATAGATTTGAGTTTACTCCATCCGCCAGTTATTGCTTCTTTTGCTTTATCACCAAGTCCCTTCAATCCATCCCAAATATCACCAAAAAATCCCTCTTTTAATCTAATGTCAATTTCGTTTGATTTTGAAATTACTCTAACATTTTCATCAAGTGTTTTTACTGTATTTTCTGTTAGAGATGTTGTTTTTGTTTTTGAAAATAAAATTCTCATTGCCTTTTGTTCGTTCAATGTAAAAACTCTGGATCTAATCAAAGCGTTGATTGCTCGTTCATCAAGAGTTATTGCACTGTTTTTCATGGTATTCATTCTTTGAATGGTTTGTCTTTCTGACATAACTTCATTCATAAGACTCTTTAACGAATTAGTGTTTTTGGATTTCATAGTTAATTTTCCGACTGTGTAAAATAATACATTTTCATTAAATAAATATCTGACAAAAATAAAAAACCCCATGTAAAATACATGAGGTTCTATTTCTTAACATTGAGGTAAAAATTACTTCAATTTATTTTTAAGAATACTTTTCAAATTTTGTTCAACCAATGGTCTCAATAAATCTGAAAGTTTTTCTTGTAGTCTTTGTTTTTTAACTTTTTTCAAATAAGATTCTTGCAATCTCTTTTGATTCTTTTTATTGTAATCACGGAGAATTTTCATTGTTGTTTCTGATAATCTCTTTTGACCTCTTCGCATTTTATAGTATGTTTCCATTTTGGCTTTAACATCATTTCCAAATGGTTCTTTCAAATCAATAGCACCAGCAGCAATTGCCTTAGCAACAGTTGCAACTTCTGGAGCATTTATCACGGGCATATCAACACGATTTGGTGCCCATCCTGGAATTGCCTTAGGCATTTTACCGGCGTTTGCAATCATTTTCTTTATACCATCTTCAACAGAACCACCCCATTCTTCAAATGCGGCTTTACATTTTTCGGGATCACTTTGTGCCCAATATCCTTTTTCCAATACTGTTCGGATTGCTTCCTCTACCGGCTTTCCACCGAATTGAGCAATATCTCCTTTTCCAGTATTTCCACCTCTACCCAAACCTTTCGTAACAACATTAAGTGCCGTTACAAGTGCTGCACCTGGAAGATCAATTTGTGTTGCATCCAATGATGCATCTGGATCAACCAAGAAAGTAGCTGCCCATCTGTGATGGCCGTCCATGATGTAATTATCATTTGATATAATCGCCTGCAAATCACCACCTGGTCCTGCTTCCATAGGTTTAATTTTCATTATAGCAGAAAAGGCAAATTCAACTGCCTTTTGTGGAACAACTTCCTTTTGTGATGGTTTTAATTTTGCTGCAGGAACAGATACCTTTGAATTTGGAATTTGATCATCAGATGGATTGCCGTCGGCCTTACCACCTTTATATGCCGCTTTAGCAGCATCTGCAGGAACTTTACTTAAAGGGAGTGCATCCTTCGTTCCAAAAACTTCATCGTCTTCAAACAGTCTTCTCTTTTTGTTAGTCTGTTTCATCTTACTTTCCCATTATTTTTCAAAAATACAATTTGTAAAAAAGAGTGATCTGTTTGAACACTCACAAATAAATATATGTTAAATTAAAAAAAAAACAAAAAAGGAGTGAGAAAAATCTCACTCCTTTATTTTGACTAACCCTGTTAAGATTATATGTCACCGAGAGAATCAATTTGGATAAGACCATAGAACTCTGGACGAACAATTTTCTTAGCATAACGAGTCATCACGCCTTTTCTTGGTGTGAAGTTCGTTGGGTCGTATACCAATGGTGTCATTACGAGTGGAATGTATGGAGCGTACACAGCACCAGTTTCGAGGAATTGTGTTCCACGGAAACCAACTAATACTTGGTTTTCAAGCATATATGGGTTCTTGTAAACTGTGATGCGACCATTCAATTGACCAACTTTTTGAACACCCATTGCGAATTTCATACCTTCACCATCAACTGCATAGCCAGGCATTGATTCAAGTATTGTAGCAACTTGTGGAGAACATACGAGGAAGTTTGCACCACCACGAAGTGTTTTCTGATGAATTACGTTTGATACTTTTTGAATCTTTGTGCCAAGTGTTTGGAACCAAGTTTGTTGGTTAAACGCAGCAGCAGCGGCTTGGTTTGTAGCGTAATCACCGAATCTACTTGTAGCAGCATCATATGTGCGACCAATACGTGCAGACCATCTTTCTGTTGTTTGTGCATTCTTAATCAACATATCAAGAATTTCCAAATCAATTTCTTGTGAAATGTATTCAGACAACATTGATGTCAATTCAGCTTCTGCATCGATTGAGTGATATGCATTCAAATCTTGTGCAAATTCAGGTGTCCATACTGCCTTCAACTTACGTGTTTTAGCAACGATGGATTCTGAACGCAATTCTAGATTCAATTCAGGAATATCAAGATTTGCACCTTGGTCTTCAAAATCACCACGGCTTGTAGCAGTAGGTTGTTTTTCATAAGAAACAACAGCATTTGTTGGAACTGCAGAAGCAGAAACAACGAATGTGATTTGTGAATTAGATGTATTTGCAGTTGTGTATTGTGGGAAGTAACCCAAAATACCAGAACCAGAAATCTTGAAAGCACGAATTGCCTCAGCATCATGGGTTGTCATAGATGCAGAAGAAACTGTGATTGTAAAGATGTTACCAGAGTTAAGAGATGCAGAATAAGCATTTTGGAACTCTGTATCGTGTTGATAGATTGATGGTGTAGTGTGTGATACTGAACCAGTTGCACAGTTTGTAGCATCAATTGTTGTAGCAGTTACAGTCAATGTGCCTGTTGTTGCTTCATTGATTGAATAACCAAAACGACCTGCACCATAAAGACCGCCTGAAGGATCAGCGTCTTTTGCATCTTTACCAGTTACACCAAATACTGAATCAGCTTGTGAATCTTTGCCAGATCCAGAAGTGAAACCAGGTTGTGCTGTACCATATTTGAAATCCAAATAGAATACAAGACCAGAAGGCAAGTTCATTGGTTGAACAGAAACGAAATCTTTCGCAGCAATTTCAGAGAAAATACGGCGAACCAATGGAAGTGCAACACCAGCCCATTCTTCTGAACCAGCTGCTGTACCTGT
>Ga0315909_10006777_pt1 | contig 12893 bp, 8 predicted proteins | sample LakEriMetagenome_11_FD_203527 | JGI IMG/M metagenome (GOLD analysis project Ga0315909, IMG submission 203527) | Freshwater fungal communities from buoy surface, Lake Erie, Ohio, United States - Buoy 2 MA125 | ecosystem: Environmental > Aquatic > Freshwater > Lake | place: USA: Lake Erie, Ohio...
CAGGATTATTAAAAAATGCATTTATGCTTATGCCTCCTCAAATTAAAGTTGCAATGGTTGCAGCGGGACTTTTAACTGTAGGATTTAATAAGCTTAGAGATCAAATGGAAAAAACTGCCGCCACAAATAGGTTGGCATGGGCTGGAGCAGCAGGTCCTATAACAGATTTTGGTAAAAAAATTGAAGAGGCTAGAAAGAAAGTTTTAGCAGCAAAGGAAGCAAATGAGTTATACCTTGCTACAAGAACTGATGCTGGAGTACCAGGAATTAAATTAACTGTACAAGAAATGCAAAATCTTAAAAAAGAAGTAACTGCCACATATCCAGAACTAATAAAATTATTTAATCAAACTCCAGACACCAAATTAAATGACGTAGTTGCGGGACTAAAGGCCCAATTCATTGCCGCAGGAGATTCAGCCAATGAGGCAAGTAAAAAAATTGCAGGATTGCTTGCAGCGACAGGAAAATCAGATAGCATTAAAAATGCATTGACTTCAACAAATGTTAAAAAGATTAAAGACGATGCATCTGCAATTTCATCACTTCTAGATAGCTTATCAGATCCCAATAAGGCTGGAAGCACAAAAGACTTTGTTGCAATACTAGGAACCACAATCGATGGAATGGATAAGTCTGCAGAAAGACTTTCAACAATAAAGAATGAACTTACAGGTAAAACTTTAACTGCGGAAGAAGCAGTTAAAAAACAATTTGATGCAATCAGCAATTCTTCAAGTAAAACTTTAAAAATAACAAAAGATCAAATTAAAGAAATTGCAAAACAAGATGAGCAACTTGCTAATGTATTAGAAAAGGGAGATTCAATAAGAGCTGTTTTTGCAAAATGGAGAATATCTCTTTCTGGAGTAAATAGAGATCTTTCTGATTTATCTGATAACCAACTTGAAAAATTAGCAGTCTATATGGCTGGAGTTACAAATTATGTGTCAACTCTAAATGATACAACATCTGCCACAGCAAAGTCTGGACCATTCGGGGCTCTTGCTGCAGAAGTTAATAAATTTGAAGAGGGTCAAAAGAAAACAATTAAAAACGCACAGGCTTTAACTACAAGTATTAATGATCAAATTAAGGCAAAGCAAAAACAAATAGATTTAATTAAAAAGGAAGCAGACGCAAGAAAGAAAGCGATACAAGATCAACTTCAATCTGAAGACCTAAAACTTCAAATTCAACAAGAACAATTAAAATACCAAGATGCATTGGCATCTGGAGATATGTCTGCTGCAGCAAATGCTCAACTTGCAATACAAAGATTAGTTGGGCAACAACAAGCTAGCTTAGCAGAAAAAGCAATTGATGACTCTGCTCAAGCTAAGATTGATAAATTAACAGCTCAAATTGAAAAGCTTCAAAATGCAGGAGACAAAGTTTCAGGCACAACAAATGTAACATCTCCTAAAAATGTCGCTGGCTCAAAAATGAAAGATATTAATTCAAAATTGAATGCACTTGTAGGAGAAATTGCAATGCAGGAGGGTGGGGTTGCGACAAAAGATCAAATCAATATTTTTGCTAACCTCATGAAAGATTTAAGAGCAATTGGAACGCCAGAAGCTAAATCTGCTGCAAGCAAGATTAATCCATCAGGAACAGGAATTTCTCATCCAAGGGCAGCATTCTCATCTGGAGCGTATAAAGATTTAATGGGTTATTATGACGGAAACAATAAAAAGGTTTCTGGAATAATGGATACGGTTCAACATACTATTGCTACAAATACAGGAATTTCTGCAGAGTATGCAAAGAAACTTTATGAACTTGCTGCACCAGAAGAAAAGAAAAAACCACCAGTTACCACACCGTACACAACTGGCCGAGGTGGAGGGGCTGTTGGTTATCGTGGGACAATTCCAAGAAGAGCAAGGGGCGGTGACGTATCTGCTGGCAGAATGTATTTAGTTGGAGAAGAAGGTCCAGAGCTTGCGTACTTTGGTGCATCTGGATATATAATTCCTAATAATCAAATAAATTCACCAAGGTTTAAGGTTCCAAATCGTGGATATAGCATGAGTATTAATAATGGTGCAGGAAATATATCTAATGTTACGTACCAAACAACTATTGAATTAAATGGAACAAATGTTACAATGGATGATGCAATACGCAAGTTTGAAGCTCATATTAGAAAACGTGAATCTAAAGTTGGTGGAGGTAAGCTAATAGTATGACAACAATGCCAAGAGGTTCGATCCTTTTAATTCAAGCCAAAGACTTACTAGCAACTCCCGCAGGCACGACACTTACATGGAATAAAGTAACAGAACATAATAGATCTGAATTTGAAATTAGCCCAGAAAGAATTCAAAAAACACAAAGAATGTCTAATGGAACCTTAAGAAAATTTTTTATTTCAGACAAACAAAGAATGACGCTTTCATGGCAAATGTTACCTTCATATAGAACACTAACAGTAGACGGAGCCTGGGGTGCGGAAGACCTAAGAGCATTTTATGAAAGCAGTGAAGGACAGGGAACTTTTAATATCAGAGTCAATATGGCAAAAAACGGATCAAGCCAAGAATCCTCTGGTTACGAAGAGTATACTGTTAATATAGTATCTGCATCATTTTCAATTGTTAAAAGAGGACTACAGCCTTTCTGGAACGTATCACTATCACTGGAAGAGATATAATGATTGAAAGTAGTACATCCTTAAAGACTGTTCTAAAAGAAAACTCTTCAATTAAAACATCGACAGAGTGCACCATAGAATATAATATGAATTCTTTAATTGATGGAATTTCTGTTATATCTGCAGTATCAGACACACAGTACACATCTCAAATAACTAACTGGCCATCAGGAAAACCAAATCCTTTTAAAAAACTTTTTCCAGTAGACTCTATAGTAAAGCCATTTAGACCCATAGATTCAGGAGTAAAATATTTTATACTTCCTACAAATGGAACTTTATTTAATTATCCTTCTCCAAAAGGATTAACTTATGACGTAAATAAAGCACGTCTTTATTACCCAGGGGTTACTACTGCATACAAATATTGGATAAGTCCAAAAAATACAAATGCAGATATTACCGTAAACTATTTAAATAGTTCATCTTCAGAAGCAGGAAACAAATTAGCGTTATCAAATAAAATTGTTGTAAAATTTGAAAAGTATCATTCTCTTCCAACATCTTACACATTGTACATAACCAAGGAAGATTTATCTGTCACAACAGTAGGGCCATTAACTCCCGCATCAAGCGGACTATGCGAAGTTTATTTTAATGGTACATCCTGGTCTTTAACACAACCATCAGAACCAGTTTCTTTTGCAACACCAATTAAAATTAAGTCTATAAGGATGACAGCAGTAAACCCAAACGTTGGAGAATCCATAGGCGTAATAGAACTTTCTGCAAGATGGATTAAATCAATTAGCTCAGATATAGTTTCATTTAATATTAATAATGAGTCATCAATATCATCAGATTCCATTCTTCCAGTGGGCACTGTAACTGCAAATAGCGTAAGTTTAGAATTAGTTAAATATAATCAAGAAGAGTTGCAATACGTTGCATATAATAGAGAAAGTACAGCATTTGATCCAGATGTAGTTTACTTAGCAAAAAATGTAGAAATAAAACCCTACATAAATGTTTATCATTCAAACGGATCAATTACGAGTGGGTCTGATAAATATGACAAAATTCAACAGGGAACTTTTTATATTAATGAATTTGAAATATCTGAATTTGGAGAAGCATCGGTATCTGGTTTAGACGGAGCAAAATATTTAATGGAAACTATTGCTCCAGAAATTTTATGTGAAGATTATGCAGTAACTGCAATTTTAAGAAGATTATTAGACTCAATAGGATTTACTAATTATAAATTTAATTTAGACACGTCAGACACGTCGGTACCAGTTGTCAAGTACTGGTGGACAGAAAATACAAAGACTGTGTGGGAATGTATTCAAGAATTATGTAGAGATATTCAAATGAATGCAATATTTGATGAAAAAAATGTGTTAAATTTTTATAGCAGAGATTATATATATAATAAAGATTCAAGAACCTCTGATTGGGAATTCTACTATGAAAAAGAAAACAATACGCTTCCTAATATTATTAGCTACACAAATAAAGAAGTAGCGTCAGCAAACCAAGTTAAGATACTTTGGCAAGTACCTCTAACCTCAAATTATATGGGAACTTCTGGCCCAATATGGGAATCAGATACAACATATTTATCAGCAGGAGCACTAGGTGAATCTATAACTTCAACTAGCGAAGAATTTATTATTAATATTGTAAATATAGATACTGTTAGTCCGCAACAAACTTTGTATAATTTCCAAGGGTTTTGTTTAATTGATTCTGAAATTATAGAATATGACGCAATACAATATGACTATACCCCTAGAGACGGTGGCGCAAGACAAACAGTATGGATTTCATCTACAACAGATATTAGCAAATATAGAACACTTGCAAAGCCAGGATACGATGATCCAAAAAATCCATCAGAGTCTGCATACTTTAAACCAACGGGAAGATACCGTGTGAAAAAAAATGATCAGGGTGTTTTAGTTGGAAGAGGTGCATTGGGAACAACAGCCGCTTCACATAATGCCACAGCTAATGACAGAATATCAGAATGGACTCAGCATACTTCTGGAGCTTCAATAGTTTCTTCACCATTAAATCCAACCACAACAGGTTCTTATAAATCATTTTTAACTTTATCTAATAATAATACATCAACAAAAAGCTATTGCTTAGCATCTAGGTCATTTCCTGCAATTACAAATGCATCTTATACAAACACTTCAATAACAGAAGAAGGCAATACAATATCCGTAAAAACATATTCTCCAGCAAGACACTACAGTTTTGGAACCAGCATGTTTATTCAGCCAGACTTAACCGTGACTGATGGAAAGTATCCTAGACAGGGCGGAGGGCTAGGATTCTTCTTAAATTCAGCAGGAACCTCTGGGTATTTTGTTTTAGTCGAAACAACAGCATCCGCAGCTGCTTCAAGTCAAAAAACAGTTAAAATAGTTAGAATGAAAAATGGCGTATTTACAACAATAGCAGATAGTCAAAAAACAGACCCCACAACACTGGCAGGAATATTTGCAAATAAATCTTATGCAATTGATGTTAAAGTTAAAATAAACAACAAAGACATTGTTATTAATGCATACATAAATGGATTTAAAATTACAGCGAAAGAAACCGCAACTGTAGCAAACGGTGGTTTAATTGATCAGTCAAATAGAGTAGGGCTAATATCACATTTACCAAACGGCAAAGCAATTTTTGACTATGTATACGGAATAGATATGTCTGATAAAAAATATGATGATTCACAAGCAATGGTTAATATTTATCAAGGTCAATTTTCAAATGACTTTTTAGAAATTGCATACGGAGATATTCTTTATAATGATGGAGAAGACAGTGTGTCAAAAACATCAGTAGATGAATTTGGAACCGTTGTAAGAGAAATTATTAAAACAAGTATAAAATTTGATAGCAGGCCAGCTTACCCATTAAAATGGGCTACGGGTCTAAATAAATTTGTTAAAGTTTTAGGATCTAAAATTTCTAATTTTGGCGGAGAGGCATATGTATTAAATAATACTTCTACCACTGTCCCACTAGCAGATGGATCATATAATAGTTTTCAAGTATATGGAAATACACTTGGGCAGTCTGGACAGATAGAATATTCAACAGATGAATCAGAAGATTATTCAAATAAAGAGCCAGTGATATTTGAATCTAGTTGGCTACAAACAGAATCAGATGTCAAAGCTCTTGCAGAATGGATTAAAAAGAAAGTAATTAATAGGGGTAAGATAGTAAATCTCGTAATTTTTGGAAACCCAATATTATCAGTTGGAGATATTGTTACAGTAAAGTATCCGTATCAAGGAATGTCTGGAACAGAAAAGTTAATCATAACTGCAGTATCTCATTCATATAATCAAGGATTGGAGACTACCATATCGTGTCGAACCTTATAGTCGACTAAATGGTATAATAAAAAAATGATAGATTATAAAACATGGGGAATTAAAAACAACAAAAGAGTTCCAATTCAGCAAGTAGTCGATGCTGCTCCCGTTATTGTTGAAGAAAATGATCCAGATCTTTTATTTCTAAATCCTAAAAAAGTTATAGTTGTTTCTAGCGGCAAAGTAGTATATGACAAATATGCAAACGTACCTTCTGGGTATATGGTAGGAAGTCCTGGCCCTGGAGATCCACCTTCAGAGGCACCAGGAGAGGGCGCAGACGATGATGCAGATAAAGATCGCAGGTCGTTTAAAGAATATGTAATAGACACTCCAAGTATTTCAGACATTGAAAGTATTAAATATGAACAATATTACGATACAATAACTAAGGGCGCTAAATATAAAGCAATAATTAAAATAAGAAATTCTAGCGCAAAATCTTCTTCAGTAAAGGGGGTAGATGCTAGGATTTATAATCCAGCAGGGGCAGTATGATAAAAGGTACTTATATATTTTATGAAAACGGAAAAGAGATTCTTCGTTCATCAAACATTATTACTAAGTTTGGTAAAAGATTTTTAACTAACCTAATTGCTGGAAATGTAAATTTTGACAAAAAGGATATAGCTTTAGGTATAGGCGAAACCTCAGCAACAGTAAATGACACAAGGTTAGAGTTTGAAACATACAGACTTCCAGTAATTTTCGGGAGTACAGATATTCAAACATCCGAGGGTGTTACTACATATTCCGTAATATATAAAACAACGCTACCAGTAGATGTATCTGGAAGAATAACGGAAGTAGGACTATACCCTTCAACAAGATCATCAATTATTAATTTTGATAGCAAATTTATTTCAGATTTTAATAGTTATTTAGAATGGTTTGACGAATCTGGACTACATCCAGATGTTGATCCAGACTATGCAAGAATAGGTAATGATTTAATTTTAATGCAATCAAATTCTGGCGAAGCACAAGAGTACATTTCAAATGTTCCAGGCCTTGACATATCTGGATACGGAGTTAGCGATACATTTAAATTAGCTTATTATAAATATGATACCAATTTAAATTCAATTGAAATTAGATTTTATAGCTCAGACACAGACTATTATTATTTTACACCGACAGTAGCTTCAGGAACAGGATATAAATTATCTTCAGATATTCCGTTAAGCGAACTACTTTCCTCTGGTTCACCAGATAAAAGATCAATTGTAAAAATTGGAGTAGTGTTAACACCTACAGGATCCACTACTACAGAAGTAGGAATGGACGGACTAAGAGTAAACGATGAAGATACCTTTGACCCAATTTTTGGAATAATTAGCAGATCAATCCTTTTAGATTCTTTAGGAGATCCTAGCCCACTAAATAAAATTGCAGGAAGACAAGTAGATATAGAATATAAGCTGGACATAGGATTCTAAAATGGCTTATGAGGATTTACTAAAAGACGAATCCGTACCTGTAGACGGAAATAATTATTTTTTAATAACAGTAACTGATTTAAACATAAGTTCTATTTATCCAATTCAATTAAGATGGAAATACGAAGATGGAACTTTTGGAGAATGGTCTGCTGTAAAAACATTAGTTACACCAGCAGAAAGCTCTCCAGACACCCCAAGGTTAACACAAAATGATGTTGTCGGTGGCCCAGGATACATTAAAATAACATGGGCAGGCGTTAACGGATCAGGACAAACTTTAACAAATTATAATAGAATAGATGTTTATATTGATGGAACTCCATTCGACGGAACAAAACCAGCAGCATCTTTTTCATCTCCAGGCACACAAACAATTGTTGCTCCACAAGGAGAATACTTAGTAGCCTTATATGCAGTTTCAACAGCAGGTACAAAATCGGCCGTAAGCTCTTCATTTTCAGCAATTGTAACTGGAGTTGGAGAAAATATTGAATCTCCAACAAATCCACAAGGATTTTCTTCAAGAGCAATTCTAGGAGGCGTAGAAGTTTCCTGGGATGGAACCTACGCTGGAAATGATTCTTTTACAGGATTTGAAGCAATTAAAATATATGCTGGCACATCTTCAACAGCAACATCGGGAACCTACACAGAAGTTGGAGTTCTAACTGGAAATAATGTTAAGAATACAATAGTTGTGCCAGTAGATGATGTCTATGTTAAATATGGAGAGCCAGTTTATTTTCACGCTGCAGCAGTTAATAGAAGCGGAACAGTAGGAACATTACAGCAAAACGTAACAAGCCAATTAACTGGAGCAGCCCAGGCAGGCTCTGGAGACATAGCAGTGGGTGCAATATCTGTAAATAAACTTTCTGCAGGTAATATTAATTCAACATCTTATATACGTGCAGGAACAGCAGAAAGTGCCAGAGTAGAAATATCAAGTTCTGCGGTAGGAGACGTACTCGCAGGATTACATATATATAATTCACAAGGAGACGCAATACTAAGCGCACCACTTACTGGAGGGCTTACAATAAGTGGCGGTGGAACATTTACGGGAGATCTTTCAATTGGAAGTGGAAGCTCTAAATTTGGATCAGACTCAAATGGAATTTGGTTAGGTTCTGCCACATATAGCACATCATCTCCATTCAGAGTTAGTAGAAGCGGATACATGGTTTCAAATTCTGGAACAATAGGCGGATGGGATTTATCAAGTAATCATTTTCAAAACTCTACAGGAACATTTAAAGTAAGCAGTTTAGATTCAGCAATATATGTAGGAGATTCAAACTCATCACACATTAAAATAAGCGCATCTGGTGGAATTGTAACATACAGTGCTGGAACCCCAAGTGGTAAATTTAACTTATCTGCTTCTGGAAATTTAACTATATCTGGAGATATGGTTTCTTCAAATTTATATATAGATGGAAATGCAAATAATGCTACTCAATATATAAAAAGCGATGGGTCTTTTAATTTAGGAAAAGGAACAATTCAATATGGCGGAGGCATCCCATCAAGAAACAACCCATTGATATTAAATACTGGTTATGTTAGATTTGGTGACATTGAAGATAGCATTTTAGAAAGCGACGACAACAACTATGGTGGAGACAATTACGTTGTAATTAACCAAAGTGGTGAGTTAACAAGAGGAAGAGCATTGCATTATGGGGGAACAACTGTTCCGACAGGTTCTAACTTAGGAAGATATGTATGGAATTCAAAAGATTTAGAATATGATTATGTAAATTTTGCCCCAGGAGATTTGTGGATGACGGTAGACTAAAATGGCATGGTACAGAAAAACTAAACCAGAAACTTATGTTAATACATCAGCAAGTAACTTTACAGATTCTTCAAAAAATTGGAGAAAACATTCAAACATTTATAGAAGAACAAGCGGAAATGAAACAGCATCATTAACAGCAGTTCCAGGAAGATACACAGATAGCACAAGAACCTGGAGAAGAATAAAAGCAATATATAAATTTAACGGTACAATATGGCAAAAAGTTTTTTCAAAATTTTCAGGACAGCCATATACTACAAGAAATCCAGAAATTAGGGTTACTGGATACAGCGGCACAAAAGCAAACTCCTATGAAATGATGGGTCCAGGAGATGACTCAATTGCTAGAGGTCAAACAGGAACTACTTATTTGTGGGGTTGGGATGCAACAGAATATTGGGAAAATGTAAATGCATCAACAGCTACAGAAAGATTTTTTTATAAATCAGATTTAGATATTTTACAAAATAATGATGCTACAGAAATTACAAATACAGAAGGTTCAGGAGATAAATTAAGAAACGCAAGTGGGTATATAGACCTACATGATGGTAAATTTATATTTTATAGAGTAAGAAAAACAAACGGAACCTCTATTGGCCAAGCGAATTCAGACGGAGTTTATCTTGTAAAGCAGCCATGTTCAATTTCATCAATCTCATTCTATCAAAATAATTATGTCGAAGCTGGAGTAGAAAAGCTTATCGAATTCACAGTAAGCAACAATTGGTATAATAAACCAGACTATTCAAAATCATATATTGCTATGTATGAGTTAGACTCTCAATCTCAATCCCCATCGTCTAGCACATTAAAACAAAAAACATTTTTAGAAAATTCAAACGGGTCAGGTGGAGATAGGGCTGTATACTATACACCTAGTTCAAATTCTTTAAATAAATATTTATACGTACAATTAGTTTTAAAGAATACGTATAACGATTCTGATAACGATAATGCCCCAGGTTTTGATGTTGTTGACAATATAATACAGTTAATAACTGGCCCAGTTCCAAAAATAGTGACTGCTCCAGTTGCAAGTTCACCATCATACAGAACATTGTCCGTGACAGACGGAGTCTGGGATTACACAGGCTCTCAGTATTCTCCAGTTTCATATTCATATCAGTGGCAGTATAATGATCAGGGAAGCTTATGGATAAATATTAATCAAAGCGAAGTTGCATCTGGCAGCGTTTTAAGCAATTCATTAGTTTTAAATACTGATTTTTATTCAGATTATGCCATGCCAGTAAGGTGTGTTGTTACTGCAACAAACGTAAATGGCAGCAGTATTCCTTCAAACTCAAACTATGTTATGGTAACTGGCGGAACTGCTCCAACAGGAGGATCAGCGTCAATTAGTGGAACAGGGGTAATTGGATCAGCATTAACTTTAACAAAAACAGACGCAACAGGTTTACCATCACCGACCGTATCCTGGAAATGGAGAATTAATGATGGAGGCTTTAGCGGAGGTACGTTTGCTGGAGGAACAATAGTTCAAAATGGCGGATCTACTTATACTCCAACATATACAATTGATGGATGGACAAATAAAGTAAGAGCAGAGGTGACTTGGACAAATGGTGTTTCTCCAGATCAAGTTGTTATTACAAATGAAATAATTTTATATCCAGTTTATACAGTGACATGGAACGTAAATGGAGGAGACACTACACATGCATCATCCACATTTACCGCTGGAGGAAGCGTTACCGCTCCAACTCCAACAAGGAGTGGCCACACGTTCTTGTATTGGAGAGATACGGCATCGCTTGATTATACTTATTCAGTAAATGCTGGAGGTACTTTTTATCCACCAAGCCAAAATATAACAATGTATGCCAGGTGGACACCATTACAATACACGGTAACCTATAATGCAAATGGTGGATCCGTTTCTCCATCTTCTGCATCAGTAAATCAAGGAAGCTCAGTTACTTTGCCAACACCAACAAGAACTAATTACACATTTGATGGATGGTATACTGCAACAACAGGGGGATCTTTAGTAGGAGCTGGAGGAAATTCATATACGCCAACAGCAAATATTACTATATATGCAAGGTGGTCAGCCACAACATATACAATTACATGGAATGCAAATGGTGGAAGTGTTACCCCGACAAGTTCTACTTTTACTTCAGGAAATTGTGTTACAGCGCCAACACCAACGAGGTCTGGAAACTATACAACTGGAAATTGGGCTGATACTCCAAGCGGAGATATATTATATTCAGTTGCACCAGGAGGAAATTTCTGTCCCCCAGATGGAAATAGAACAATGTATATGAGATGGATAACCATAACATACGGTAGTTGCGAATATTATACTTTTACACAAAGCACAAGCAGCTCTTGCAGCGGTTTTACGTTAGTTACTACAACTACTACAACATATTATTATAGAAGAAAAGTTTACTATAACAATGTAGATACTGGAACCTGGGACTACAGCTGCTCATCAAGTTCAACTAGTAGCAGTACAAATACACCAAACTCTACTACATGCGGATACGTTGCAAACCCATGTTCTTCAAACCGTAGCGCAGTTAGGCTGTGCGGTTCGGCAGAAACTGCAGCAGGATGCTGCCTTCCAGGTTCCTTGGCTGGATGCGGTGGAAGCGGAGCCAACAGTTTCTCATGCTAATGCTATTGACTAAAATAAATAAAAATGTTAATATTTTAATATGCTAACAGATACAGACATATATTTTTTCTGGAAAGAAAACGCAAGCCCTAACGTAATAAGAAACCACATGGCTCTAGGATTTGGAATAAATGGGAAATTAATTGCGGATATGGTTACCTATGTAGATTTTTACGAGCTATTAATTGATTCTGATGAAATTATACCAATGAACGAAGACTGTTCCGTAGTTAATTTTATAAAAGATGGACAGATCATAGATACATTACAAACATCTTCATTCTTGGGTAGTCTTTTATGTAGCGAGCCAGATTTTTTACCGATTTATGTTTTTCCAAACAATGAACAATTAGAGAAAAACCGTAGGGTGGTTCCAGGATGGCTATATGATGAAAATGGAGAGTTTTTTATACCTTACGAAGGATGGGACGATGAAATAATTGATGGAATGTATAATGTAGACAGAGAGTACAAGCTTTTAGAATTTTATACAGGAGAATAAATGAGCAAATTTACAGAGTGGGAAGAAAAAAATAAAGCACAAGTTGATGAACAAAAAAGAGTAGAATCTGAAAATCTTAAAAGGAGTCCAGTAGTCAGACCATGGGATCTTTTAAATCCAAATGAAAGCAGGGCTACAGAAGAGGTAGCAAATTTAAGATACGAGATATGTAAGGAATGCCCTATGCTTATTCAGATAAGCAAACAGTGTAGAAAATGTGGGTGTTTTATGGCAGCAAAAACCAAGCTTTTGCATGCTACATGCCCATTAAATAAATGGTAGTATAGCCAAATAATATAGCAAATGCTATAATCTAATATGGAGGAACAAAATGACATATGAATTAACAGCTGAAGAAAAGATTAAGGTTGTAGAAACAAGACTTAAGAGTATTGAATATTCTATATACAATGTAAATCTTTCTAAGAGAGAAGAAAATGCAAAGTCAACACCAGACGAGGGTGCGCTTGCAGATCTAAACACTCAGCTATC
>Ga0315909_10006780_pt1 | contig 12891 bp, 6 predicted proteins | sample LakEriMetagenome_11_FD_203527 | JGI IMG/M metagenome (GOLD analysis project Ga0315909, IMG submission 203527) | Freshwater fungal communities from buoy surface, Lake Erie, Ohio, United States - Buoy 2 MA125 | ecosystem: Environmental > Aquatic > Freshwater > Lake | place: USA: Lake Erie, Ohio...
GACAACTGGGACGAACGCATCATCCAGTGGCTCATCGACGGCTTCAAGACGGAGTCCGGCATCGACCTCTCCAAGGACGCCATGGCCCGCCAGCGCCTCAAGGAAGAGGCCGAGAAGGCCAAGATCGCCCTCTCGTCCTCGAACTCCGTGGACATCAACCTGCCGTTCATCACCGCCGACGCCTCCGGCCCGAAGCACCTGAACGTCACGCTGACCCGCGCCCAGATGGAGAAGGTCTGCGACGACCTCTCCGAGCGCACCCGCAAGCCCTTCGAGTCCTGCCTCAAGGACGCCGAACTCAAGATGGCCCAGGTCGACGAGCTCGTCCTTGTCGGCGGCATGACCCGCATGCCCAAGATCATCGAGATCGCCCGCAGCCTCGCCGGCAAGGAGCCCCATAAGGGCGTCAACCCGGACGAAGTCGTCGCCATCGGCGCCGCCATCCAGGCCGGCGTGCTCAAGGGCGACGTGAAGGACGTCCTCCTCCTCGACGTGACCCCGCTCACCCTGTCCATCGAGACCATGGGCAGCGTCGCCACGCCGATGATCGAGCGCAACACCACCATACCGACCAAGAAGTCGCAGGTCTTCTCCACCGCCGCCGACAACCAGCCGGCCGTCGACATCGTCATCGTCCAGGGCGAACGCCCGATGGCGAAGGACAACAAGCAGCTCGGCACGTTCAAGCTCGACGGCATCAAGCCGGCGCGCCGCGGCGAACCGCAGATCGAAGTGACCTTCGACATCGACGCCAACGGCATCCTGCACGTCTCGGCCGTCGACAAGGGCTCGGGCAAGGAGCAGAAGATCTCCATCACGGGCTCCTCGGGTCTCTCCAAGGAAGAAGTCGAGAAGCTGCGCAAGGAAGCCGAACTCCACGCCGAAGAGGACAAGAAGGTCCGCGAGCTCGCCGAAGCCCGCAACCGTCTCGACGCCGGCGTCTTCACCGCTGAGAAGTTCCTCGCCGACAACGGCGAGAAGATGCCCGCCGAAGCCAAGACCGCCGCGGAAGCCGCGCTCAAGGAAGCTCAGGAAGCCCTCAAGAAGACCGACGCCACCGCCGAGGACTTCGAGAAGGCCGCCACGGCCCTCCAGACCGCGCTGATGGCCGCCGCTCAGGCCGTGCCGCCCGCCGCCGGCGAACAGCCGCAGGCCGACGCTGGTCCCGCCCCCGAAGGCAAGAAGAAGGCCAAGGACGGCAAGGTGGTCGACGGCGACTTCGAGGTCGTCGACGACGGCAAGAAGTAAGCGTCCCTAGGATGGGCCGAAGACGGGCCGGAGTCGCGAGACTCCGGCCCTTTTTGTCGATGGACTCCGGTCGGCTTACGCCAGTTCGAAGCCCTTGATGCTGCGGCCGTTGCTGCTGCCGAATTTCTCGAGGCCGACATCCATGCGGTGGGCGATCTGGACGAAGAGGTTGGCGAAGCGGGCGTTATCGTTGCCCTTGCCGCCCGCGACGACGTGCGCGCCGTGGCGGAAGCCTCCGCCGGCCACGATCAGCGGAAGGTCGCGCGTGCTGTGGGCGCTGGCGTTGCCGAGGTTGCTGCCGGCCATGACGATCGTGTGGTCGAGCAGGGTCCCGCGGCCTTCCTTGACGCCTTTGAGCAGGCCGAGCAGGCGGCCGATCTCGGTGAACTCCGCGCGCTCGATGATCCGGAGCTCTTCGATCTTGGCTTCGTCCTGGCCGTGGTGGGAAAGGTTATGCCAATCCTGGCTGACGCCGTCGATCTTGGGCGTGGCGTTCATGCCTCCGGCGCTGTAGGTGATGAAGCGCGTCGAATCGGTCTGGAAGGCCAGCGTGATCATCTCATGCATCAGGCGGGTCTTCGCGATGATGTCCGTGCGATCCGCGACATCCTTCGGCGCGACGGCGTCGACCTTCGGCTTCGGACGGGTGGCCCAGACGGAAGACGAGAGCAGGCGTGCCTCGAGTTCGCGGACGCTCGTGAAGTATTGGTCGACCTTCTCCTTGTCGCGCGGTCCGAGGTTGGCGTTCAATTTGCGGGCTTCTTCGCCGATGGTGTCGAGGATGCTGCGTCCGCGGCGAAGGTCGGCGAGCTGGCGTTTCACTTCGCCGGGGCTACCTTCGACGAAGAGCAGTTGGAAGACCTTCGAGGGGGAAGGTTCCGCCGGCAGGCAGACCCCGTTCATCGTCCACGACATCGAGGCATGGTTGCCGGCGGAAAGGACAAGGGACGAGAACCGGGTGTCTGGGTTCAGCTTCTGGACCAGGAGCTGGTCCAGCGAGATCGTGTTCCGGAAGCCCGGCAGGCCCGGGTGTTTGGCCGAGGTCAGCCAGGTGAGCTCCGAGGTGTGCCCGTCGGAGCCGTTCTGCTCCTCGTGTGAGATGCCCGAGAAGACCGTGAAGTCTTCACGATGAGCCTGCAGCGGCTCGAGGTAATACGAAGGCGTATAGCCGCGGCCTTCTTCCTTCGGCACGAGCAGCGGCACGTGGAAGCCGAGGCTGTAGTTCATCGCCAGGAAGCGTCGCGGCTGCGTCGTGGCCGCGCGGGATTCCGCGGCGTTGGCGAAGCTGGGGACCATGGCCTCGAGCCACGGCAGCGTCAGGAGCAGGCCGGCGCTACGGAGGAACGCCCGTCGGTCGAGGCGCGTCTTGGTGGCGATGTGCGGGGCGTTCATTTGGTCAGGAAGAGATCGCTCTGGACGAGGTTGTGGAGGAGGTCGCGCAGGCCGTTGCCGCGCGTGAAGGTCACGTGGGCGATGCGTCGCAGTTCCTCGCGGTCGGAGAAGCCCATCGCGCGGCCGCTGCCGTAGGCGGCGAGCTTACGGGTCAGCGCGAGCGTGAAGGCCTCGGGGTCGGCGAGCAGCACCTTCTGCTTGAACTCGGAGAGGTCGGCGAAGGCCTTGCCGTCTTCGGTCACGCCGGAGGCGTCGACGGGAGGGCCGACGCGCCATTGGACGCGCTTGAGGTTGGGCGGCGACTTGAACTGCCGCCCTAGGCTGCGGTAGTGCGTCTGCCAGCCGCCGGCGACGTCGTAGCTCTCCAATGCGAAGCCGGGCGGGTCGATCTTGGCGTGGCAGGAATTGCAGCTCTCGGTAGAGCGATGCTTTTCCAGCATCTGGCGCAGGGTGGTCGCGCCGCGGATGTCGGGTTCCACGCCGGGAGTGCCGGGGGGCGGCGGCGACGGCGGAGTGCCGAGGATACGGTCGAGCACCCAGGCGCCGCGCACGACGGGGGAGGTGTTGTTGCCGTTGGCGGAGACCTTGAGGATGCTGGCGTGGGTGAGCAGGCCGCCGCGGTGATATTCCGGCTTCAGCGCGACCTTGCGGAAGGCGACCCCTTCGACCCCGGCGATGCCGTAATGGCGGGCGAGACGGTTGTTCAGCATCGTCCAGTCGGAGTCGAGGAAGTTGGTCACGCTGAGGTTCTTCGTCAGGATTTCGGAGAAGAAGAGGCGGGTCTCGTCGAGCATGGCCGCCTTGAGGGCGTCGTCATATTCAGGGTAGAGCTGCTTGTCCGGCGTGGTGGCGTCGATGTTGCGCAGCGAGAGCCACTGGTCCGTGAAGTCGCGGACGAAGCGGCGGGCGCGGGGGTCGTCGATGAGACGGTCGGTCTGCGCGCGCAGGGTGGCGGGTTTGAGCAGGGCGCCGCTCGCCGCGTGCCGGCGGAGCTCGTCGTCGGGCGCGGTGCCCCAGAACATGTAGCTCAGGCGGCAGGCCACGGCCCAAGCGTCGAGGCGTCCGGGCTGTTCGTGGAAGTAAAGGTTCGCGGGCGAGCAGAGGACGGCGGTGTAGGCGGTCACGAGCGATTCCTCGAAGTTGGAGCCGTTATTGAGCTCGGCTTCGAACAGGCGCACATACGGGTCCGCCTGGGTCGGAGTGGCCTGGACGCGGACGACTTTGGCGACGAAATCCTTGATCAGCTTCGGGCCGTCGATGGAAGGTTGGGCGTTTGTGATTTCGTACATCTGCTGGGTGCGGCGCTTCTCGTATTTCATCCGCCTGGCAGCTTCGGCGGTCGGGGCGTTGGGCAGGTCACCGAACATGAGCTTATGGCCGAGGCCGGGCCACTGCGGCAGCAGCGGGCCTTCGACGCGCATCGGCTTCATCGCCAGGCCGGGGCCGGGGTATTTAGCGGGACCTACTTTCTGGTTAAGGTTGTAGTCGAAAGCCCGGAGGTCGGGAAAAATCCGGACCTTGTCCCGGGCCTTGAGCGGCATCTCGATCTTCACCTCGCCGCCGGTCGGAGGGAATTCTTGCACGCTTTGCAGCCTCGTCGGACTCCCCGTGAAGAACGGTCCCGAGAAAATCGTGACCATGATGGGCTTGTCGCTTTGATAGGCGCGACCTTGGAGGGTGATGCGGTAATTGCCAGGGACCGGCGCCTCGAATTCCGCCATGAGCGCGGGGTAGGTGGCTTCGTTGAAGGTCACGACGCTGTCGTCCGCGAGCTTATGCCAGCTCTTCCCGATGTGCGTAGCGTTGCGGCCGGCGTCGAAGGCGATGGTCTGGTCGAGCCTGGTCGGCGCCTCGCCCTTGTTCATCGCGGCGTTGAGCGCCTGGCGGGCGGCGTCCATGGCGCGTTGCAGGTGTACCGAGGAGAGGTCCAACGCCTCCCCGACCTTGTCGAAGCCCTGGGCGCGGCCGTCCTCGGGCAGCATCGGGGCGAGTTCCTCGTTGATCCCGAGCAGGTCGTTCAACGTCTGCTCGAATTCGTTGCGATTCAGGCGACGCAGGACCGTGGCCTTGTTCGCGCGATCGGCCGTCACGAGGGTCGCGGCCAGGGTTTTCGTGAACGCCGCCTTCTCGCCGGCCTCGGGGCGGGCTTTCTTCTTGGGCGGCATCTCGCCTTGGTCGACGCGGTCGAAGATGCGTACCCACTTCGCCAAGGTCTCAGGCTGGCTCAGATCCGCGGGGAGTTTGCCGAAATCGAGTCCGCCCTTGGCGTCCTCGGCGTCATGGCAGTCGAAGCAGTGTTTCTCGATGAAAGGACGGAGGTCTTTGGGCGTTTCGGCGCAGAGCAGGACGGTCCCGAGAAGCCAGGGGAAGATGAGGCGGGGAAGGGCGGAGCTTCGGCGCATCGAGGGTAGGCGCAGGCTAGGTCAAGGCTGGTGGATGAACAGGCTTTTGTGGGGATGGGCGGCCCGATTTGCCCGGCCTGACTCAGCCCTTGCCCCGAGCCGCGGTTTCTTCATCTGATTGGCCCGTGAATACCTCGGAGCAGCTTTTCCAACGCGCCCTCTCGATGATCCCGGGCGGCGTCAATTCCCCGGTCCGGGCTTTTCGCTCGGTCGGGGGCACGCCTTTCTTCACCAAGTCGGCCAACGGCGCCCGGCTGACGACTGCCGACGGCCAGGAACTGGTGGACTTCGTCCTGACCTGGGGTCCGGCCATCCACGGCCATAACGACCCGGATATCCGCGCGGCGATCCGCGAGGCCCTCGACCGCGGCACGAGCTTCGGCACCCCGAACCCGCTCGAGGTCGAGATGGCCGAGCTGATCCTGTCCTGCGTCCCGGCGGTGAAGAAGGTCCGCATGACCAACAGCGGCACCGAGGCCACGATGTCCGCCATCCGCCTCGCCCGCGGCTACACGGGCCGGAACAAGATCATCAAGTTCTCGGGCTGCTACCATGGGCACGTCGACTCGCTCCTCGTGAAGGCCGGCTCCGGCGCGCTCACGCAGGGCAATCCCGACTCCGCCGGCGTCACGCCCGGCACCGCCGCCGACACGCTCGTCGCCGAATATAACAACCTGCCGGCTCTCTCCGCGCTCTTCGACGCCAATGCCGGCCAGGTCGCCGGACTCATCGTCGAACCGTTCCCGGCCAACGTCGGCCTGATCCTTCCGGATGCCGGCTTCCTCGCCGGCCTGCGCGAACTGTGCACCAAGCACGGCACGGTGCTCATCTTCGACGAAGTGATGACGGGCTTCCGTCTCTCCCTCGCGGGCACGCAGGGCCTGCACGACGTCGTCCCCGACCTCGTCTGTATGGGCAAGATCATCGGCGGCGGCCTCCCGGTCGGCGCCTTCGGCGGCAAGGTCGAGATCATGGACAAGCTCGCCCCGCTGGGCCCGGTCTACCAGGCCGGCACGCTCTCGGGCAACCCGCTCGCCATGGCCGCCGGCCTCGCCGCGGTCCGTAAGCTGAAGGCGCAGGACCCTTACGCGCGTCTCGACGTCCTCGGCCGTCGCGTCCGTGACACGCTGCTCGCCGCCGCGCAGGCCAAAGGGATCCCGCTGCAAGTCCCGCAGGTCGGTTCGATGTTCTCGCTCTACTTCAATGCCGAGAAGGTCCGTAACTACGATCAGGCCATCGCCTCCAACGGTGACCTCTACCGCAAGGTCTTCCGCGCCGTGCTCGACAAGGGCGTCTACCTCGCGCCTTCGCCTTACGAGACCGCCTTCATCTCCACCGCCCATGAAGGCAAGGACATCGACAAGGCCTGCGAAGTCCTCGACGCCGCCGTGCGCGCCCTCTGATCATGCCTAAACTCGCTTTCATCGGTTCCGGACGCATGGCAGGCGCCATGGTGCAGGGCCTCCTCCGTTCGAGCGCCTGCGCCCCCGCTGACATCACCGTCATCGGCGGCAACGACTCCACCGCGGCCGATCTCTCCAAGGCCACCGGCGTCCGGGTGGCCGCGACTCCGGCCGAGCTCCTCGCCGGCGCCGACGCCGTCGTGCTCGCCTGCAAGCCGCAGCAGTTCGCCGACCTCGACAAGGCCTACGCCACGCTCGCGCAGGGCAAGCTGGTGCTCTCCATCCTCGCCGGCACGCGCCTCGCGACCATCGGAGCGTTCTTCTCGTTCGCCCGCAATGTCGCGCGCGCCATGCCGAATACCCCGGGCGCCGTCGGGCAGGGCATCAGCGCCCGTTGTTCCGCGACCCCGCTTGCGGCCGCCGACGCCCAGATCGTCGATGCGATCCTTTCCGGCCTCGGCCCGGTGATCGAACTCCCTGAGTCGATGTTCGATGCCGTCACCGCCGTCTCCGGCAGCGGGCCTGGTTTCTTCTTCGAATATGTCGCCGCTTACGAAGAAGCCGCCGTCGCCTTGGGCTTCACGCCGGAGCAGGCCAAGCTCCTTGTCCGTCAGACCTTCTCCGGTTCGCTTGCGCTCCTCGCCGCCACCGGCGAGACGCCGGTGAACCTACGCATCCAGGTGACCTCGCCCGGCGGCACGACCAAGGCCGGCCTCGACGCGCTGGAAGCTGGTAAGTTCCGCGCCATCGTCGCCTCCGCCCTCATCGCCGCCAAGCAGCGCGGCGAAGAGCTGGGGAAGAAGTGAAAGCGTCCGCTTAAGCGGACGCAGGGCTAGGGCTAGGGGCAGGACGATGCTGTCATCATCCGTCGGCGTAGGTCCCAGCAGTTGCCTACGGCGAGGAAGATCGGGACGATGGTCACGAAGCCGAAGAACGGAAACCAGAAGAACAAGATGAGCGAATCGTGGAAGCGAAGTCCTTGGAGCGATTCGGTCACTCCCCGCCAAGCGAGGCTCTGGGTGAATTCGACCCCTGCGACGACGACCAGCATGCAGGCGGCGAAGATTAGCGTGCCCAGCAGCAAGGCCGCTGGACCGTAAGTCCATACTTTCCACGCTTTCGTCTTGCCGAGGCGTCCGGCGAGCAGGCGCGTCACCAAGATGCCGGTCGGGATGCTGCCTAGCAGATACCAGCCGGTCATCCTGAGAAAATCTCCTCCGAGGCTTTTCAAGACCGCGAGGGCGACCATGCCCCAGAGCAATCCGTAGACGGCGCCGAGTCGGTTCAGGTTGGGCGTTCGGAGGTTTTCCATCACGACGATTGTTACTTACGCCAGGAATTCCGCCAACTTTCTATATGCCGAGCATATGCAAGTGGGCCGGGTTATCTTGCCCATTAGGAATTTGCGGAAGTCATGATTAATGCCGTTTTAAGCAATCTATTCGAGGCCAAGGACAGCACGTGGTGCTGTCCCTACCGATTAACCTCCATACTCTATACTCTAAAACGCTTACTTCTTCTTGGCCTTTTTGACGGGCTGGCCACCGGGCAGACGCTTCTGTTCCTGCTTAGGCAGCGGGCCGGCGAGGGGCGGGGTCTCGAAATACTTACCGTCCTCGAGCATGCGCGGGTCGCCCGTCTCGCGGAGAATCGTGAAGAGCCGGTCAGTCATCTCCTTGCGTACGGCGGCGTAGGCGGGTGACTCGGCCACGTTGGTCATCTCGTGCGGGTCCGACTTGAGGTCATAGAGCTCGAACATCGGGCGGCGGCCGTAGAACTTCTCGAACAGCGCGGACCAATCAGGGGATTTGCGGGCGCCGACGAACCAGGCCTTGGTCGGGCCGGCATCGTCGTCGGGCAGCGTCACGAAAGTCGTCTGGGCGACTTCGTCAAAGGTTGGCTCGTCCGCTCCGTCCAGGCGATACGGATTGCCCAGCGGCCATCGCTCGGGCTTGAAGTTCACGATCAGCACATGGTCTTGAGTGCGCAGGGCCCGCTGTGGGTAGGGCGTGTAATCGGGGCGGGCGATCTCGACGTGGCGTTCGCGGCCGGCGACGACCCACGTGCGGGTCGGGTCGACCTGGCCTTGGCGGTCGGACTTCAGGACGTTCCAGAGCGAACGGCCCGTCATGACCGCGGGCGGCTTCACGCCACCGGCTTCGAGGAAGGTCGGGGCGAGGTCAGGTAGCGTCACCATGTCGTCCACCACGCGTCCGCCCTGCACGCCGGCGCCGGCGACGATGAGCGAGACGCCCGTGCCGAAGCCATAGAGGTTGCACTTGCCGTGGGGGAAGCCCGGGGCGCCGTGGTCGCCGCTCACGGCGATCAGCGTCTTGCTCCGTTCGCCGACGCGGTCGAGTTCCTCGAGCAGCACGCCCATCGCGGCGTCGAGGGCTTGAACTTCGCCGAGGTAGTCGGCGAGGTCTTCGCGGACCACCGGGACGTCCGGCAGGAAGGCCGGTAGCTTGCCCTTGAGGGCATCGGGGTCGAGGCCCCAGAGTTTCTGGCCGCTGCCGCGGACCCAGGCGCGGTGGGTGTTCGTCGGCCCGAACCAATAGGCGAAAGGTTGGTCGGCCGCTTTGGCCGCGAGCATCGCGCGGAAGTTGCCGCGGACTTCCTCGAGGAGTTTCGTGCGGGCGGCCTCGACCGTGGCGCCCTTCGCCACGAGGTCGGTCGCATTCTCAGAGAAGTTGTTGAAAGCGCGTCCCGACTTCTCAAAGGCATGTTGTTGGCCGCCGTAAGGGGCGTCGCCCGGCGAGCCAGGGCTCCAGACCTTATAGGACTTGCCCAGATGATAGCCGGCGTCGCGCAGGAGCAGAGGGTAGGTCGGGATGGATTCGTCCCAGACCGCGCCTTGGAGGATGGCCCCGCGGCCGGTGCGCCAGAAGTGCTGCCCCGAGAGCAGCGAACTGCGGCAGGGCGTGCAGGAGGGCGCGTTGACATGCGCGTTGCGGAAGAGCACGCCCTCCTTGGCGAGGCGGTCGAGGTTCGGGGTGCGGAGAAGCCTGTTTGCGCCGGCGAGCCGGTCGTGCTCGGCGTAGATGCGCGCGAAGCGGCCCCAGTCGTCGGCGAAGAAGAAGAGGATGTTCGGACGCGTTTCTGCCGCCGGGGCAAACGCGACGAGGAGCAGGGCGAGGACGGAGAGGAGGCGCATGGTCAGCGGGAGGGCTTGATCGGAGTGGGCTCGAAGTCGGTCTTGCTGACCCAGCCGGCTTCGAGGAATTCGCCCTTGAGGTAACGTTCGTAGAAACCGCGGCGGCGTTCATCGGAATGGGGGTAGGCTTCGTATTCGGCGCCGCGCCCGAGCGCCCGGAGGTCGCCTTGGCGCTTCAGCTCGGCCCACATCAGCGTACGCAGTTTTTCCACGTCGGAGCTCCGCTCGGCGGCGAGATTGCGCACGCAGTCCGGGTCGGCCTTGAGGTCGTAGAGTTCCCGGCCCGGTCGCATCCCGAAGCAGAGGTCCCAGAAGGGGTAGCTCCCCGCGGTGCGGCGCGCCTGGAGGATGAAGCTCTTCGTCGGACTAGCGTCGGTGTCGAGGTAGCCCGTCTCGGGGTTGCAGGCCGGCCAGCGGGAGGGCTCGGCGTTCTCGAGGTAGAGCATCCCGTCCTGGGCGATGCCGCGGATCGGGTAGCCTTCGTCGCGGGGGCGGCCGAGGTCGTTGCGTTCGCGGCCGATCAACGCGAAGCCGCGTCCGGGCAGCGGTTGCGCGCCGTCGGACTTGAAGACGTCGAAGAGGCTGCGGCCCGACGTCGTGAGCAGGCCGGACTTATCCCAGGCCAGGCCGGCGGCTTCAAGGAACGTCGGCGCGAGGTCCGCGAAGCCGACGTAGTCGGCGACCTTGCGGCCGGAGCGGGCGATGCCGGCGGGCCAGCGGACCGCGAAGGGCAGGTGGTTGGCGTTCTCATAAGCCGAGCCCTTCACGCGGGGGAAGGGCATGCCGTTGTCGGACGTCACGACGATCAGCGTGCGGTCCAGTTCGCCGCGGGCTTCGAGCTGAGCCATCACCTTGCCGAGCTGGGCGTCGAGGTGCTCGACCTCCACCGCGTAGTCGAGCATGTCACCGCGGACCGTCGCGTTGTCGGGCCAATATTTCGGCACGCGGTCCACGTCGCCGGGCTGCTTGCCGAAGCGCGTGTGGCTGCCTTCTTCGTAGGCGCGGTGCGGCTCCTGGAAGCCCAGCCAGAAGAACCAAGGCTTGTCGGCGGAGGTGTCCTTGAGGAAGTCGGCGAAGTTGGCCGCGTAGTCATTCGGTGCGATCGCCTTCGCCGGAGGCTGGAGGCGTCGTTTCTGGTAGACCTTGCCCGTCATCGGGCGGGGCGAGCCGTCGGCCTTGAGCGACTGGCCCGGACCCCAGACCTTGCCGGTGGACGCATAGAGGTAGCCCGCCTTGTCGAGGGCTTCGGGCAGGATGCCGATCTCCGGCGGGAAATAGGGGAAGTGGTTGGCCGCGGCGCCCAGGAGCCACGGGTGGCGTCCGGTCATGATGCTCGAGCGCGAGGGCGCGCATTTAGCCGTAGGCGTATAGGCGTTGAGGAAGAGCAGGCCTTCCTTGGCGAGGCGGTCGAAGTTCGGGGTCTTGACCCAGGGGCAGCCGTAGGCGCCGGCGTGGCCGTTGCCCCAGTCGTCGGCGATGACGAAGAGGATGTTAGGGCGCGTCGGTTCGGCGGCTTGGCCGACGAGGGCTGCGCAAAGGGTAGCGAGGAGCAGGGCGGGTCGCATGGCTCAGGGTGAGGCTTTTCTAGCCGCGGCGGCCTCCCATGCAACGCCTCAGCCACTCGGGCAAAGAAAAGGCCGGGCGACTCGCGTCGTCCGGCCTTCGTCAGCGCCTCAGGGAGGGCTTACTTCTTGGCAGGCTCGGCCTGCTTGGCCGGGGCCTTCTTGCCGCCCTTGCCCTTGGCGGCGGGCTTGGCGGCCGGCTGCGGGGCGAGGTCGCGCAGCTTCACGTTGCGGAACCAGACTTCGTCGCCATGTTCCTGCAGGAGGATGTGGCCGTCGGCCCACTCGCCGAAGTTCTTGCCATACTTGGGGTCGGCATACTTGGACTTCGCGACGAGGTCTCGGAACTCCTGGGTGCCGCGGTCATAGGAGACGACAAGGCGGCCGTTGAGCCAGTGTTCGACCTTGGTGCCCTTGGCGATCACGTAGGCGTTGTTCCAGTCGCCGATGCGGTTGGCGCGCTTGTCCTTGGAAGCCGTCTTCAGGTCGTAGAGCGAGGAGACCGTGCGGTTGCCGTCGCGGCCGAGCTTGGCGTCCGCGTGGACGGCGTCGTCGAGCATCTGGAACTCCAGGCCGAAGGCCGAGCCGGCGCCCTGGTTGAGGTTCGGCTGCACGAAGTACTTCAGGCCGCTGTTGGCTCCCTTGGTGAGCTTGAAGTCGACGGAGACTTCGAACTCCTTGAAGCGTTCGACGGTGATGATGTCGCCGGCGTTGGCGGATTCCTTGCCGTCGCCCTTGGCGGTGCGGAGGGTGCCTTTCTCGACGGACCACCCGGCCTTCGGGAAGTCAGGGCCCTTGGCGGAGCGCCAGCCCTTGCTGGAGCGGCCGTCGAAGAGGAGCTTCCAGCCGTCGGCCTTCTCGGACTCGCTGAGGGTGTTGTCAGGAATCTTCGTCAGCGAGATGTTGCGCCACTGGACGGTGGTACCGGCCTTGGCGGCGTCCTTGCCGATGCCGTGGACCTGGAAGGCGATGAAGCCGGTCTTGTAGCCGTCGTCACGGACGTCGACGCGCTGCACGCCGTTGAGCCAGGTGCGGATGCGGGGGCCATTGGCCTCGATCTTCACGTGGTTCCATTCGCCGACCTTGGTGAGCTCGCGGCCCTGCTTGGAGAAGGCGAGGGCGTCGCCGCCGCCGAAGCCGGGGAAGATCCAGCCGCGACGGCCTTCCTCGTAGAGGCCGGCGGACCACATGCGGGCCTCGGTGTCGGGCTTCTTCACGTTCTTCGGATCGGTGTCGATCTCGGCCTGGTAGCCGTGGACGCGGCCGACCGGGACCTTGGCGGGCTTGCCTTCGGCGTTCTTGTAAGGGACTTCCTTGGCTTCGGCATGGCTGCGGAACTGCACGCCCGAGTTCAGCCGAGGGTCGTTCTTGAAATCATATTCCAGGACGAAGTTCGCGTAGTCCTTGTCGGTGGCGAGGAAGGTGTTGGGGGTGTTGAGGGTCGAGGTGCCGACGAGGGCGCCGTCGGGGCCGACGGCATAGGTGGCGTCGCCGCCGAGCTTCTTGAAGCCCGTGAGGTCCTTGCCGTTGAAGATCTCGACTTTGTTGGTGTTGGCCTTGGGGGCGCCGGCGGCGGCCTTGGAGGCGTTGGGCTGGGCGTCGTTGGCGCAGCCCGCGAGAAGGGCGGCGGCCGCGAGGCTCAGGAGTTGCTGGGTCTTGTTCATGGTATGGTTGATTTGGTCTGGAGATGAAAAAGCGGAGCGGCCTTGCGACCGCTCCGCTTCGTCGGA
>Ga0315909_10006787_pt1 | contig 12885 bp, 16 predicted proteins | sample LakEriMetagenome_11_FD_203527 | JGI IMG/M metagenome (GOLD analysis project Ga0315909, IMG submission 203527) | Freshwater fungal communities from buoy surface, Lake Erie, Ohio, United States - Buoy 2 MA125 | ecosystem: Environmental > Aquatic > Freshwater > Lake | place: USA: Lake Erie, Ohio...
ATTGTCACAACTCTTGGTGCTGAAGCTATCGACACCTTGTATGTAACCGAGTTAACAGGCGGACCGCTATCTCCTGAGCGCGCAACCGAGGTCGCTTCGCATCTTAAGCAGGCCTTGAAGTAGTCTTCGGTTCTTATGTTTGAATCACTGACCTCGCGCTTTAGTGGAGCCTTTTCATCACTGCGCTCAAAGGGCAAGATTTCATCCTCAGACATAGAGACAACCTGCCAGGAGATTCGACAAGCACTTCTTGAATCCGATGTAGCGCTTTCAGTTGTTGAGGATTTCATTGCAGATATTCGCCAAAAATCTTTGGATGCTTTGCCAACTTTGCAATCTGGAAGCAATCAGGCCAATGCAATCTTTGAAATTGTTGATGCATCCTTGATTGAAATTCTTGGGGGACAGGCTCGCAGAGTTCGCTTTGCTAAAAATCCTCCAACGGTGATCATGCTTGCAGGTTTACAAGGTGCCGGTAAAACAACTTTGGCAGGAAAGCTTGCAAAGTTTTATGCCGAACAAGGAAACACCCCATTGCTAGTTGCTTCAGATTTACAACGACCTAACGCTGTTACACAGCTGCAAGTTGTTGGTGAATCAGTCAATGTTCCAGTCTTTGCACCTGAACCTGGCAACGGCCAAGGAAATCCGGTAAAGGTTGCAAAAGACGGTATCGAGTTTGCAAAGTCCAAGATGTACAACATGGTCATTGTTGATACGGCTGGTCGTCTGGGTGTCGATGAAGATTTGATGAAACAAGCATCAGAGATTCGTGATGCGATCAATCCAGATGAAATTTTATTTGTTGTCGATGCCATGATCGGACAAGACGCGGTGAGAACATCACAGGCGTTTTTAGATGGCGTTGGTTTTGATGGAGTAGTTCTGACAAAGCTCGATGGTGATGCCCGTGGTGGTGCTGCTCTGTCAATCGCGTCTATGACTAAGCGCCCAATCATGTTTGCATCAACCGGTGAAAAACTGCACGAGTTTGATATTTTCTATCCAGAGCGCATGGCTTCTCGAATCTTGGGTCTGGGCGATGTTGCGACTTTGGCTGAACAAGCTAAGAAAGCTTTTGATACCGATACTTCGGCAAAACTTGAAGCAAAGTTTGCCAGCGGAGAAGATTTCACTCTAGAAGATTTCTTAGAACAATTGCAGGCGATGTCCAAGATGGGCAACATGTCTAAGTTGCTAGGCATGCTTCCAGGTGCAGGGCAAATTAAAAAGCAGATTGAAAACTTTGATGAAGGCGAAATCGTTCGCACAAAGGCGATTGTTCAATCAATGACACCGACAGAGCGCCGAGATCCAAAGGTGCTCAATGGTTCCCGCAGAGCACGAATTGCATTGGGTTCAGGTCGCAAGGTTTCAGATGTAAACAACTTGGTAGATCGATTCACCGCTGCACAAAAGATGATGAAGCAGGTTCGAAACGGTGGAATGCCTGCCGGAATGCCGCCAGGAATGGGCATGCCAGCTTTGCCAAAGGTCAGCACCCCAGTAGCTAAGAAGAAGAAGTCCAAATCTGGAAATCCCGCCAAGCGAGCGCAAGAAGAGGGCCAGTAACCCTCGATTTCGCATCTGCGCCCATAAATGGCAGAATTAGTAACCTGTTGAAGGGGCCCTCTACCCCCAGCAACATCCACAATTCGATAGTCATATGAATTGATCGCGCACCCCGCTGCGGTTGATACGCATGACACACATTTACAGGAGTACAACTTTCTTGGCTACAAAAATTCGTTTAATGCGCATGGGCAAAATCCGCACACCATTTTTCCGCGTTGTTGTTACAGATGCACGCAAGGCACGTAATGGTCTATCAATCGAAGAGATTGGTCGCTACGTACCAGGACAAGAGCCATCACTCATCGAGATCAACTCAGAGCGTGCTCTGTACTGGCTCGGCGTTGGTGCACAACCATCTGAAGCTGTAGAGGCTTTGCTAAAGGTGACTGGAGATTGGCAGAAGCACAAGGGACTTCCTGGAACTGAAGGAACTCTTAAGGTTGCAGCTGTTAAGCCAGGAAAGATTGTTGCTTACGAAGCAGCGATGAAGGCTGCCGCTGCAGAACCTGCAGAAGGTGCAACAACTATGAAGAAGAAGGCACAGGAGAAGCTTGCAGCTAAGGCGAATCCAGTGGCAGAAACTGTTGTGGAAGAAGCTCCGGTAGCTGTTGTAGAAGAGACAGTTGAAGCTGTTGTAGAAACTCCAGCAGAAGCAGTTGTTGAAACTCCAGCTGAAGAAGCGGCTGCAGAGTAACAATGATGGATGAAGCCCTAGAGCATTTGGTCAAGGGAATAGTCGATAACCCTGATGATGTCGTTGTCGCTGAAAAAAGCGGACGTCGCGGAACAACTTTAGAGGTTCGAGTTAACCCTGAAGATATCGGCAAGGTCATTGGTCGTAATGGTCGTACCGCAAAAGCACTTCGTACAGTTGTAAGTGCGCTCGCAGGACGTACAGTCCGCGTCGATCTCATCGAGACCGACGAAGTTCGCTAACAATGCGTTTGCTCGTGGGGCGAATCGGTCGCGCTCACGGAATTCTTGGTGAGGCGACGATAGAGGTTCGTACAGATGAACCTGATCGTCGCTTTGCCATTGGTGCCACTGTTCAAACTGATTCACACGGCGACTTAAAGATCATCTCTGGTCGAGTTCACAACGGCATCTTGTTGCTGGGCTTTGATGGAATAACCGATCGAAACGGAATCGAAAAGCTGCGCAACACCATGTTGTATGCCGATGTAGACATCAATGAGCCAAGTGAAGACGAGAATGAATACCACGTTCTTCAATTAATCGGGTGTCAGGCAGTCCTTGAAAATGGGGATGTATTTGGCGAAGTAAGTGATGTGATTAATCTTCCGGGTCAGGATCTACTGGCAATTAAGACCGCTAACGGCGAACAGTTGATTCCTTTTGTGCATCAATTGGTTCCGACCGTAGATGTTGCAAACAAAAAAGTTGTCGTCATTCCTCCTTCGATTACGGGGGTTATTGAATGAAGATTGATGCGGTAACAATTTTTCCTGATTACTTTGCGCCCCTGCAGCTTTCTTTACTTGGAAAAGCACAAGAGCAAGGGTTAGTTGAGTTCGGAATTCACGACTTGCGCGCATTTTCAACAGATAATCACAACACCGTTGATGACACTCCGTATGGTGGAGGCGCAGGAATGGTGATGCTTCCAGAAGTCTGGGGTAAAGCTCTTGACCCATTAATGACTCCTGAAACCGATTTAATTATTTTGACACCTGCGGGCAAGCGATTTGATCAACCCATGGCAGCGCAATTTTCTACCTCACAACATTTGGTCTTTGCGTGTGGGCGCTATGAGGGAATTGATGATCGCGTACGTCAGTATTACGAAAATAACAGTTATCGCGTTCATGAAGTTTCTATCGGCGATTACGTTCTTGGTGGGGGAGAAGTCGCAACTCTTGTGATGATTGAAGCGATTACGCGATTAATCCCTGGTGTATTGGGAAATCCAGAATCATTAGCTGAAGAATCACACAATGAAGAGGGCTACCTTGAGTATCCAAATTTCACTAAGCCATCTGTTTGGCGAGAGCTTGAGGTTCCACCTGTTTTGCTCAGCGGAAATCATGGCGAGATAGCTAAATGGCGCGCAGCCCAAGCGGCAGAGCGCGCAAAGAAGAATCTCTAACCATCAAGTAGAGTTGTCCTATGTGCAGATTATTAGCCTTTACATCTCTAGAACGTAAGAGTTTTTACGATGTCGTCGGCGCCGATTTCGAGAAATTCGTTGCTTTATCTGCCGAACATAAAGATGGCTGGGGTATCGGCCACGACGGTGAAGTAATCAAGGACATTAATCCTGCGAAGGAAAGTAGCCTTCTAGCCGAAACGGGTAAGAGCTTAGAGACCGCTGGAGCGCTATTTCACTTGCGCCTTGCTTCTAAGGGAATCACGATCAATATTGATAACAACCACCCATTTACACATGGCACAACAACATTTATGCACAACGGCACGATTCGCCCTTCTGATACGGCCGAGCAGTACATTAGTGAAAAATACAAAGCGCTAGTAACGGGAACTACCGATAGCGAAAGATTCTTCTATGCGCTGTTGTCGCAGGTTGATGAGCTTGGTTTAGTCGAAGGTGTCCGCACCATTGTTAATCAGATTCGTGCAATTGCAGATTACTCAGCGCTCAACATCATGGTCCAGACTCCTGATACTTTAATAGCGGTGTGCGAATTTAACGACACCAATCAGAGCGAATGGAGCGGTCCAGATCACTACGAGCTTCGCTTCTCGCCGCGTGAGGATGATTTCTTAATAGCTTCAACCGGTTGGGGAAATACTGATTGGCAGCATCTTGATAACCATCAGATGCTGGTTGTGGATCGTTCGACGCTTAAGTATTCAATCTCGGCTCTATGACCCGTACGTACACAGTCGAAACTTACGGCTGCCAAATGAATGTCCATGATTCTGAGCGAATTGCAGGATTACTGGATGAAGCCGGGTTTATTCCGGTAACGCAAGGCGAGCAAGCCGACATTGTTGTCTTTAATACCTGCGCAGTCCGCGAAAATGCAGATAACAAACTGTATGGAAACTTGAGTTTTCTAGCACCCATCAAAAAGGCTAATCCCAATATGCAGATTGCTGTTGGTGGTTGCCTTGCGCAAAAGGATCAAGCAACGATTCTAAAGAAAGCGCCATATGTTGATGTTGTCTTTGGTACGCACAACGTTGGATCTTTGCCCGTCTTGCTTGAACGCGCTCGAATCGAAGAAGAATCGCAGATCGAAATTCTAGAAGCGTTGGAGCATTTCCCTTCAACGCTGCCGGCCAGACGTTTGTCAGCTTTTTCTTCGTGGGTTTCAGTTTCAGTGGGTTGCAACAACACCTGCACTTTTTGCATTGTTCCCGCTTTGCGTGGAATCGAAAAAGATCGCAATGAAGCCGATATTTTGTCCGAAGTTAAAGCACTTGTTGATCAAGGGGTAATTGAGATTACCTTGCTAGGCCAAAATGTAAACGCCTATGGCGTGGATTTTGGAGATCGCCAAGCCTTTGCCAAGCTGCTTCGCAAATGTGGCGAAATTGATGGACTAGAGCGGGTTCGCTTTATGTCACCGCACCCACGAGATTTCACCGATGATGTCATCGAGGCTATGGCTCAAACACCTAACGTTATGCCTCATTTGCACATGCCTTTGCAATCTGGTTCAGATCGAATTCTGCAACACATGCGCAGGTCATATCGAACCGATAGATATTTAGGAATTCTAGATCGCGTTCGTGCAGCTATTCCACATGCTGCAATCACAACTGACATCATCGTTGGTTTCCCAGGTGAGACCGAAGAAGATTTTCAGGCGACATTAGATCTTTGTTCTACAGCGCGTTTTACCGCTGCCTATACCTATCAATATTCAAAACGTCCTGGAACTCCCGCTGCGACAATGCCTGATCAAGTTGCGGCAGATGTTGTTGGCGAGCGATACACACGCTTACATAACCACCAACAGTCAATTTCCTTGTCAGTAAATCAAGAAGCAATTGGTACTATCCACAAAGTATTAGTGGGTGATTACGAAGGTCGCCGCGATGAGGCGCAAGAACGTTTAACTGGCCGCAGTGAAGACTTTAGATTGGTTCACTTTGACAACAAGTTTGTCGCCCGCCCCGGTGATGAAGTAGAAGTGAAGATATCCGAGGCTTCTGCGCACTACTTAATTGGTGAGCCTCTATCAGTGCGTCAAACCAGGGGAGCGCAAGCGCATCAAGTGAGAATTGAAACCCCAGGGCCTGCATCGACCATGCTTGGAATCCCAACGGTTAAGCGATGAGATTGATTGTCATTTGTGGTGCAACCGCCACAGGTAAGAGCGACTTGGCCGTTTCACTTGCTCAAGAGATAAATGCCGAAGTGATAAATGCAGATTCTATGCAGCTGTATAAGGGTATGGACATTGGCACCGCCAAGATAACAATGCAAGAGCGCAAAGGCGTTGCCCACCACATGATGGATCTGCTTGAAGTTAATCAAGATGCCAATGTTGCCTGGTATCAAGAAAACGCTCGCTCGATGATTTCAGATATTCATGCTCGGGGTAAAGATGCAATCATTGTTGGCGGCACAGGGTTGTATATCAAGGCGATCTTGGATGAACTCAACTTTCCCGACACTGATCCCGTAGTTCGAGCAGAACTTGAACTTGAATTCGCAACACAAGGAATCGGACCACTCTTTGAACGCCTAGAAAAACTAGACCCTGCTGCAGCGTTGGCGATCGATAAAGCTAATTCTCGTCGAGTGATTCGTGCATTAGAAGTCATTAAAATAACTGGCAAACCTTTCACTGCAAACTTACCCCGCGAAGAAAGTTCACGGTATCCAGCGGCGCAACAGTTTGGGCTAGTAATGGATCGCGATACTTTGTCAGAGCGAATCTCTGTGCGCGTTGATCGGATGTGGGAGCAAGGTTTAGTCCAAGAGGCAGAAAAACTTGTGGCTGCCGGAATCATGCAGGGAACTACAGCTCAACGAGCCTTGGGATATGCGCAAGTGATTGCTCAGATCGAAGGCAAGGTAACCGAAGAAGAAGCTCAGGAAGAGACAAAAAGAGCAACCAGGCAGTATGCCCGCCGTCAAGAAACTTGGTTTTCTCGCGATGATCGCATCACCTGGATTTCGCCGGTACAAAACGCCCTCGAGCGCATCCTTGAATCGATAAACTAATAACAATGATTGCAACGTATGGCCACGGTACCGAAAACGATTTTGTACTCGTTTTCGATCCTAGCGATGAACACTCCATCACAACTGCCCAAACGGCGGCGATATGTAATCGAGAAACAGGCATCGGCGCTGATGGTTTGATTCGAATGATCAAGCGAGACGGCAAATGGTTTATGGATTACCGAAATGCCGATGGTTCTCTTGCCGAAATGTGCGGTAATGGCATTCGAGTCATGGCCAGATACTTGGTAGAACGTGGGCACCAGCCTGAAGGAATTTTTGCGATCAATACCCGCGACGGAGTTAAGCATCTACGGGTCCCTCTTACAGATGACATTTCAGTCAACATGGGGCAAGTGACCGACGAAGGCGAATCAATTACGGCTGGAACAAATGGACATATCTGGAACGGCTACAACATCAGTGTTGGTAACCCTCACGCAGTGGTATTTGTTGATGACATGTCCGAAATCGGAGAACTCAATGAGCCCCCTGTTGTGCGTCCACGCGATTCATATCCAGAAGGTGTAAACGTTGAGTTTGTAAAAATTACCGAAGGCAACTCAATACAGATGCGCGTCTTTGAGAGAGGCTCTGGTGAAACTCGATCATGTGGAACTGGAACCTGCGCCGTAGCTTTAGCTGCAACCTTGCACACCAAGGGAAGATTGCCGGCTACCTGGATTATCAACCCACCAGGTGGTCGTCTTGAAGTGTCAATCGATGGGCATTCAAATGCAACTCTCACAGGCCCGGCTGTTTTAGTTCGAGATGTAGATATCTCGAGGTTTCTTCTTGAGTAAGGACTTTGATTTAGAGTTTGAGAAACTGCTTCAAGAAAGTGCCCGAGTTGCGGCCGAATTTGATGCAAGTGAAGAAGACAAAAACATAGATCAGTCGCAAGAACTTTCTGAGCGGCATGCACTGCGCCGTGTTCAAGGCTTTTCAACTGAACTTCAGGATATTTCCGAGGCTGAATATCGCCAATTACAATTAGAACGAGTTGTTCTAGTTGGTGTGTGGACCGAAGGCACGATCAAGGATGCTGAAAATTCTTTGGCAGAATTAAAAGCCTTGGCCGAAACTGCAGGGTCAGAAGTTCTGGAAGGTTTGATTCAACGTCGAGATAAACCAGATCCCGGGACATACATTGGTTCTGGAAAAGTCGTCGAACTCAAGCAGGTTGTAATGTCCACTGGCGCAGACACAGTTGTGTGCGATGGTGAGCTATCGCCATCACAACTTCGACAGCTCGAGGATAAATTAAAGGTAAAAGTTGTAGACCGAACCGCGCTGATTCTTGATATTTTTGCTCAGCATGCCAAGAGCAAAGAAGGTAAAGCTCAAGTCGAATTAGCACAGATTGCATATTTGCTTCCACGTCTGCGCGGTTGGGGTGATTCACTCTCGCGCCAGGTAGGTGGACGAGCTGCAGGTGGTGCAGGTATTGGTGGACGCGGACCAGGTGAAACAAAGATAGAAACAGATCGACGTCGCATTAGAGACAAAATGGCAAAACTTCGACGCGAGATTGCCGAGATGAAAATATCTCGCGACACTAAACGCCAAGAACGACGCAGATTCAATATTCCATCGGTGGCAATTGCTGGATACACAAACGCAGGTAAGTCCTCGTTACTCAACAAATTGACCGATGCCGGAGTTTTAGTTGAAAACGCACTCTTTGCGACGCTGGATCCGACCGTCCGCAAGACCCAGACAAGTGATGGTCGAATTTACACATTGAGCGACACTGTTGGCTTCGTGCGACACCTGCCACATCAACTCATTGATGCCTTTAAATCAACACTTGAAGAAGTATCTGAATCAGATTTGATTGTGCATGTTGTTGATGGGTCGCATCCTGATCCATTTGAACAAATCAAAGCGGTCCGCCTAGTTATTGATGAGATCGGCGGAAAGGACATTCCGGAAATCATCGCCATCAATAAGGTTGATATTGCAGACCCAAATGTCATCATGGAAATTCTGCGTAAAGAACCTAACAGTTACGCGTTCTCAGTACGCACCGGCTTTGGTGTCGAAGGTTTGCTGCATGCAATTGAAAGCTCGCTTCCTCGCCCTTCTGTTGAAATTAACGTTGTGATTCCTTATGACAGAGGAGACTTAGTGCACGCCATTCATGAACGGGGTGAGATTTTCTCCGAGCAATACATTGCAGAGGGAACCTCAATTCATGCCCGTGTAGATGGTGGACTAGCGCAGAGAATCGAAAAATCTCAGCAATGAGTGGGGAATAACCCCGACACGCCGAGTGTTATAGAGCATGGAAGGCTTGAAGTGCGCCATGATGCGCCCGCAAGCACTAATTGAAGAGTTAAAGTCGAGAGACTAAAAGGCGGTGAGAGCAATGGCAACAGATTACGACACACCCAGAAAAACTGATGAGGAACTTCATGAGGAGTCTCTAGAAGAACTCAAGGCTAAGCGTGTTGATGCTCAATCCGGTCAAATCGATGTTGATGAAGCCGAAGCTGCTGAAAACCTAGAACTTCCGGGTGCAGATCTTTCAGGTGAAGAACTAGCTGTTCGCGTAGTTCCAAAGCAAGTTGATGAGTTCACATGTTCTCGTTGCTTCTTGGTACATCACATGACGCAGTTAGCAAAGGGCGAAGGCGCTAAAGCTGTTTGTAAAGAGTGCAATTAACTCTTAAGTGCTTTAAGTAGTTCTTGTCCGTTATTTGTTGTGATTAACCAGTACGGAGTTTTGTCTCGGGCATCTGATACCTGAAGCTTTATTGCTTTGCTGCTCCAAAATCTAATTGCAAGATATGCCAAGGGATTTGCATCTCTGGTGCGAATCAACTTCACTTCGGAAGAAGAAAGAACAGTTACTTCTCCAATGTATTTGTGCTCGATAGAAGCCCCGCCGACCCGTAAATGAGTTTGGTCGACCTCAATTTTAAGTGAAGTTCTGAAAAACAGAACAATGAGCCAAAGGGTCAGCGCTCCAAAGGTGATAAGCGCAGGTGTATTTCCAAGGGCTGCCCATACCGATAAGACCAAGGAAAGAAACAAGAAGTACACAAAGGCAACAAGCCATAGTGGTGCACGTATCACTTCTTTATAAGTCATACCCTTTTCCGTCATGGGGATTACCGTATCCGATATTGAAGGAGTAAAGTTCAGGTATGGCACGTATTCCAAGTACGACCGCTCCCGAAGGAGCGATGATCCCGGAAAGACATCCGAAAGCCCCCGCAATCGGTAGCAAAATTCCATCTCACTTTGGTCATTGCTTTGGCTGCGGAGAACTTCATCCAACTGGTCTTCATCTAGTTGCATATGCAGGTCAAGGCATGGATGTCACTGCAGAATTTACAGTCAGTGAAAATCATCAAGGCGCTCCGGGACTTGCACATGGGGGACTGCTGTCCTTAGCTTTTGATGAGGCACTTGGAAAACTCATGTGGTTGTTGCGAGCACCAGCGGTGACTGGGCGTTTAGAAACAGATTTCTTAAAGCCAGTACCTGTGGGATCAACACTTCATATCAGCGCTCAGATCACAGGTCAGGTAGACCGAAAGGTTTATACCGAAGCGATAGGTCGTTTGAACTCACCTGATGGTGAAATTGCAGTAAAGGCAGCTGCGCTTTTTATCGTTGTCAGCATGGATCACTTTTTGAATAATGCACCTAAAGAATACTTAGAGCAGTTAGCAAAAACGCCAGAACTTATGGCCTATGTTGATGCAACCTTTGGGGTTAATCCGTAATCATGAGCAATGTTCAGGTTTTGATCACGCGCTTGGATGAATCGATCCCGCTTCCACGCTACGCAAAAGGTGGAGATGCTGGTGCGGACATAGTTTCTAGAATTGATATCACCTTAAAGCCAGGCGAAAGAGCCCTTGTTCCAACTGGAATTTCAATCGCTTTGCCAGATGGATACGCAGCTTTTGTGCATCCGCGTTCAGGTCTAGCCATTAAGCACGGCGTGACAATGGTTAATGCTCCAGGAACAGTGGATGCGGGCTTTAGAGGCGAATTGCAGTGCATCATGATTAACCATGATCAAAACGAGTCCATAACTTTCAAAAAGGGCGATCGCATTGCTCAGCTAGTAATTCAAAAGGTAGAGCGTGCCGAATTTGTTGAAGTAAAGGATTTGCCAGGTTCTGGCCGTGGCACCGATGGTTTTGGGTCAACAGGACGCGCATGAGCCAACATGACGAGGATCGCGACAAAGTTGTTAACGCTTTGGGTGGGAAAAAAGGGCTGATTGATTCCGGTGTTCCGTCAGTAGTTTTCCTGATTGTATTTAACTTCACCAAAGAGGTTAATACCGCAATCTGGGCCGCACTATCTTTATCCGTAGTGTTGGCGATCTTCCGCTTGATTAAAAAAGATACGATTCAACACTCAGTTTCTGGAGTAATCGGTGTCTTAATCTGTGCTTACTTTGCCAATCGCAGCGGAAATGCAACGGATTTTTATATTCCAAAGTTGCTCACAAATCTTGGATACGGAACGGTTTACTTGATTGCAAACCTTGTTGGCTGGCCTATTTTGGGTCTTGTCTTGGGGCCATTGCTCGGAGAAAACTTTACGTGGCGCAATAATCCAGCTCGAAAGAAAATGTATGTCAAAGCAAGTTGGCTGTGGGTTGCGATGTTCTTCTTGCGAATCGCTGTTCAGTATCCAATTTATAAGAGCGGAAACGTCAATTTGTTAGGTACGGTAAATCTGGCAATGGGGTATCCGTTATTTTTCGTTACTGCTTATGCAACATGGTTGGTCATCAAGGCCGGACCGCCTGCACAAAAAGTTTCTAATTAAGTGATAAAGCAGGCTTTAATCTGAGCTTCGGCATCAGCGGATGCAACAAATAGAAGCTCATCACCGGCGATAAAAACATCATGTGCTTTGGCGGTGATTACACGACCATCACGCACGATTGCAGCTAGTGCGGCGTTTTCTGGAAGTTCAATTTCTTCAACTGTTTTTCCAATACATGCTGAACCGTCTGGAAGTGTAAGTTCTACAAGGTTTGCTTGACCTTTTTTAAATGAGAATAAGCGAACAACATCGCCAACACTTACTGCTTCTTCGACAAGGGCGGCGATAATTCGCGGCGTAGATACCGCAACATCGACACCCCATGATGAATCAAAGAGCCATTCATTTTTTGGATGATTAATTCTGGCCACAACACGTGGAACACCGTATTCAGTCTTACCCAGTAGCGACGTCACAAGATTTGCCTTGTCATCACCGGTTGCAGCGACCAATACCTGGCAGTTATTCAAATGAGCGTTGTCGAGTGAAGTGATTTCACAAGCATCAGCCATCAGCCATTCAGCATCTGGCACGCTCTCTAATTTCAAAGCCTTTGGATCCTTGTCGATCAAGAGGACTTGATGACCATTATCCAAAAGTTCGCGAGCAATAGCTCGACCAACATTTCCTGCTCCAGCAATTGCAATTCTCATTAACGTTCACCTTCTGGGCTACTTGCAAGAATTTCTTCGGTACGAGCAACATCATTATCTGAAACCATCACGTGTACCAGATCGCCTTGCTGCAAAACGGTGTGCTCATCTGGGATTAATCCTTCACCTAGTCGAGTAATAAAGGCAACGCGAGCCGGTGTCATTGCATCGATGAGCAAAATTGGGCGTCCATACCAATCATCCTGAGGATGAACTTCGCATAGCTGAACCATTCCGGTTGCATCGCGCCACTCGGAACGAGAACCTTCGGGAGCTAATCGACGCAAAATCTGATCGGTTGCCCATAAGACCGTGGCAACAGTTGGAATACCTAGACGTTGGTAAATTTCTGCTCGGCCTGGATCGTAGATTCGCGCGACCACGTTATGAACACCATAGGTTTCGCGAGCAACACGAGCGGCCAAAATATTTGAATTATCACCATTACTAACTGCTGCAAAGGCATCAGCTTCTTGAATGCCAGCTTCTAGAAGTGTGTCTCTATCAAAGCCAACACCAGTGACTGTACGACCTTTGAAGTTTGGACCCAAGCGGCGGAAAGCTTCGCGGGCTTGGTCGATGACTGAAACGGTATGCCCAGCGGCTTCGAGTTCGATGGCCAAAGAAGAACCAACTCGACCGCAACCCATGATTACTACGTGCACAGGAAGTAACTTACACCCATAAACTTCCTTC
>Ga0315909_10006788_pt1 | contig 12884 bp, 14 predicted proteins | sample LakEriMetagenome_11_FD_203527 | JGI IMG/M metagenome (GOLD analysis project Ga0315909, IMG submission 203527) | Freshwater fungal communities from buoy surface, Lake Erie, Ohio, United States - Buoy 2 MA125 | ecosystem: Environmental > Aquatic > Freshwater > Lake | place: USA: Lake Erie, Ohio...
GATCTAATAGAACGTATAATGCAAATGGATAAAAACTGTGGGCAATGCCAAGAGTATGTCCAAAAGTTAAAAGAATTGTTGTATGAAGTTGAATGAAAGGTGTTCTGGACGCGGGTTCGACTCCCGCCTGGTCCACCAAAAGTAGTTTTGAACACAGTTAGATTTGACCCTTCCGAGGATGCTAGAGGCTAATTCGAATATGCCCCTTAGAAATATCTAGATTGTCAAACATAAACTACTTCTGATGGGCCAGACATGGTTTCGACAGGGCAATGAGTAAGGATATGGACAACACGGTAGGCGATGACCGTAAATCAAGCAAAACTATAGATGCAAACGTATCTACATTCAAGTTTTGGCAGAGCCCAGTTAGCGTAGCCGCTAACGATGAAGCTTTTGCTTTAGCTGCCTAAAAAACAGCACTTGCGGGGGTGGTGCCCTGTCACCCAATAGCCTTACAGGACCTTCGGGTCCTGTTTTACTAAATATGGTTATGTGCTATAATAACTAAATGAAACCAAAAATAGCTCTATTCCTACATCAGCCCAAAGCTAGTATTCAAAGCGGTAACGGCATTCTAAAATCTTTATCTGAATATTACGAGTTCAAAATATTCACTAAACACGAATTAGAGCGTGGATTCTTTCGAGACGTTGATTGTGTATGCTTTCCTGGAGGTGTAGGGGATTCGGACAGTTATGACTATCTGCTACAGCATCATGTAAAAGAATTAAGAAGATTTGTACAACGTGGTGGCAAGTATCTTGGTATTTGTATGGGAGCATATTGGGCAGATCAGGATTACTTCGATCTATTAGAAGGTGCTCGTGCTGTACAATATATTAAACGTCCGGGCACAGATACACGCAGGCCACACGCCAAGGCCATAGATATAAAATGGCAGCGTAAATCTCACAAAATGTTTTTCTATGATGGTTGTGCTATTGTAGGAGATCGTACAAAATTTAAAACTATAGCCACTTATGCCAACGGCGATCCTATGGCCATTATACAAAACAATATAGGCTTAATTGGGTGTCATCCAGAAAGTGAAAAACATTGGTATGATGATTATAGTTGGATGCCTCGGCATTGGCATAGGAGTGTTCATCATAAACTGCTACTAGACTTTGTTAACCAATTGATGAAAAATAATTGATTTTGTAACACGCACGTAATCTGTTTGTGTTTAAATATTTGTGTAAGACAGGGTCGTCTTACAATACTCAAATAGGAGACACACAATGCGAAATCTTATCGCAACAGTTTTATTAGCAGTATCCTCTCTAGCATCCGCAGCAGATCTAACAGGAGCAGGCGCCACATTTCCATATCCAATCTACAGCAAATGGGCTGAAGCATACAAAGCCGCAACTGGTATTGGTTTAAATTATCAATCAATTGGTAGTGGCGGTGGTATACGTCAAATCAAGGCTAAGATTGTAGACTTTGGTGCCAGCGATATGCCACTGAAACAAGATGAATTAGACAAAGAAGGATTGATGCAATTTCCTGCCATTATTGGCGGTGTCGTGCCAGTGGTAAACATTGATGGTGTTAGTGCCGGACAACTTAAACTTACCTCAGACGTTATTGCTGATATCTATTTAGGTAAGGTTACTAAGTGGGATCATCCTAGTATCACAGCAATCAACCCAGGACTTAAATTACCTAACGCAAATATCTCTGTGGTTCATCGCAGTGATGGTTCAGGTACAACCTTTATATGGACCAACTGGTTAAGCAAGACTAATCCAGAATGGGCAGACAAAGTTAAAGATGGTACCGCAGTGAAATGGCCAGTTGGTGTAGGCGGTAAAGGCAATGAAGGCGTCAGTGCTGTAGTTCAACAGTTAAAAAACAGTATTGGCTATGTAGAATATGCCTACGCTAAACGTAACAAAATTCCACACGCACAGGTCAAAAACCGTGATGGCAATTTTGTACAACCAAGCGATGACACATTCAAAGCCGCAGCAGCTAACGCAGATTGGAACAGTGCTCCAGGAATGTATTTGTTATTAACAGATCAGAAAGGCAAGGATGCTTGGCCTATCACAGGTGCTAGTTTTATTATTATGCACAAACAACAAGCAGACACATTAACAGGTCGTGCTGTACTTAAATTCTTTGATTGGAGTTACAAGAACGGTGCTAAAATGAGTGAAGATTTAGAATATGTTCACTTGCCACAATCAGTTATCAAACTAGTACAAGATAACTGGAAGAAGGATCTTAAAGGTCCCGACAACAATCCAATCTGGAGATAATTAAATGAAAACTTTTAGTAAAATAGCATTAAGTATCGCTTTGGCTTTTAGTGTACCAGCCTACGCAGATGACTACCTAGACACTTTAAAAATCTTAAAGGATAAAGGTATTTTGACACAAACTGAATATGACAGTAAAATACAAGCACACGAAGAAAAAGCAGAAAATCGAAAGTTCATTGAACAACGAATCGACAAAGATGTTAGTGACTCAGTCAAATATAGACAAGCCAGAGTCAACGACGGATCAGTTGCTGAGAACGGAATCGGACTCAAGAGCAAGGATGGAAACAATACCATCCAACTTACAGGTCGATTACATATGGACTATCGTCAGTATTCCCCAGATTACGGTACAGGTCAAACCACAGATTCGTATCAGAACCTAGCAGAAGTCCGTCGTAGTCGTTTTGGTGTGCGTGGACAATTTGCCAAAGACTTTAAGTATCAATTACTAGCAAACTTTGGTAATGACGCAGGATCAAGTAGCACAACCACTACCGCAGACGAAATGTGGGTAAACTATGCTGCTAATCCTGAAGTACAGTTTCAGTTTGGTTTGTTTAAAATGCCTTTTAGTTTAGAACAATTAACAAGCTCAAACAATATTGATTTCATGGAACGTAGTTTAATTGGTAATACTGATGGTGAGTTTATTCCTGCCAAAGAAACTGGATTTATGTTACATGGTATCCCTAAGCCTGGACTTCTTTACCAAGTAGCATTGAGTCGTGGTCGTGCTAACAAAGATGCTACTAATGACGGTTTTGATTATATTGGTCGTATAGCAACTAATGTAGCCGAACTACAAGGTAATAAAAATTATATATTACACTTAGGTGCTGCTTACAGTACAGGCGATATCAAAAGTGGTGTAATACCAGCTAGTGGCAGAACAGAATCTCGTTCACAATCAGGTTGGTTCACAGGCTCTGCGTTATCAGGTAACACAACAAGAACACGTCAAGGTCTTGAAGCAGCATTTGCCTACAACGGTCTAAAGGTACAAGGCGAACAGTTTCAATTTAATTACGATCCTACTACAGGCAACGATCAGAAAATAAATGGATACTACGTTCAAGCTGTATACAATCTCACAGGTGAATCGCACTCTTATAAAGATGGAACATTTGGTTGGATCAAACCTAACAATCCTATTGACAAAGGAGGCCGTGGTGCTTGGCAAGTGGGTGTGCGTATGAGCGAGTTTGATGCTAGCGATATCACAGTAGCTACTGGTAAATCAAATCGTGCTACAGCAATGACATATGGTGTTACTTGGTTCGCTACAGACAACCTACGTTTTATGTTAAATTATGTAGACACAAAGTTTGACAGTCTAGTAGGCAGTTCAGGAAGTCGTGTAAACGGTGACCGTGCTGTAATGTTTAGAAGCCAACTTAGTTTTTAAATCGAGCACAATTATAGAGTGCTGCGGGAACTCGTAACCCGTAATAGAAAGGACCTATGGGTCCTTTTTTCATCATAAAACTGTCTTAATATTTTTCTTCATAGACCCTTAAATAAAATAAGTTGGGGGCGAATCAACTATGAAGAAGTTTATTATAATAATAACAATGACTGCGATGTCTGGGTCATTTGCCCAGACATATGACAGTAGCACATTAGTAGATACAAATAGCACAAGTACAAGTACTAGTACGGTTAACAGTAATAGCACTAGTACAAGCACAAGTACAAATGTAAATACCACAGATGTAAACAGTACTAGCACTAACACTAATAACAATAATAGTACCAGCACTAGTACAAATACAAATTATAATGTTAACAGCGGAACTCAGACTTTTAACAATAACAATGTAAACACTACTACTAGTACTAATACTAATAACAATGTTAACACTGGTGATATGACCAATAGAAATATCAATACCGGTGACATGACTAATCGTAACATTCAAAGTGGTGGGTTAAACAACACAAACACTAACAACAATATTAATACTGGTGATATGACCAATAGAAATATTAATGACAGTAATATAACACAGAAAGTTATACAACCTCCACCGACTGCTATTGCTCCGGCAATGATGAGCGGTGGTAACAATGACTTATGTACTACAGGAACTAGTGGTGCCGTACAAACACAAATATTGGGTGTCAGTAGTGGCGGCACTGTTCGTGATATGAATTGCGAAAGATTAAAGAATGCTAAAACACTTTACGATATGGGAATGAAGGTAGCGGCGGTGGCCACACTATGTCAAGATCGTCGTGTGTTCGATGCCATGTGGAATGCTGGAACACCTTGTCCTTATGAAGGTGTAATAGGTGAACAAGCAAAAGTTGCTTGGACAGAAAATCCAGGAAAGATTCCAAAACACGAGGAACCAAAGAGTGATGACTTCTATAAGAAAACTGGCTACGGCGCTTTGCTTGGCGCTTTGCTTTTCTGGTTATTCTAAAGCCCAAGAGCTAGATCCCTCGCAGGTCTATACTACTAATAATCTAGTAGGTAATACTGGAAATGCGTGGTCCGGTTGCTATGCTAATCAAACCGGATCATTCTGGGGAGGCTATTCAGGTGGTCCTTGTCCAGGATACGACTCTAATACCGGTCAGATTATTTTTAGCTACGGGCAATACACATTAAGTCAAACTATAGCTATTAATCAAGCTCTGGCCAATGCTGGATCAGGACTACAAGTTACTGGTTATAATTATTCTTGGAATGTAAAAAATTCTAATATAAACGGACAGCAACCAGGTAGCTATGATCCTATCGCTTATGTAGATGTTAATCTTTACAGTAATACAAATTCACTGTTGGTCAGTGATAGATACAATTACGGATATCACATACCTGATTGGACAACTTTTTCTGGAACAAGAACTTATACGAGTCCATATTCTCTAGCAGCATTAGGTAATATTCAACTGGCAGTGACCAGTAAGGATTCTGGATTCTGGGCAGGATACTATGGTCCAGAATTCAACAACTTTAATCTTAGTTTAAACTATAAACTAGATCCTTGTATAGGAAATCCTCTCTACAGTCCTACCTGTCCAGGATACGGAGCTGCTTTTGTATCATCGTTGAGTTCTAGCACTTCAACTGCTACACCTACAGTAACCTATAACGCTGCGTCTGGATATACCAGCGTAACATTAGCACCTGACAGCACACGCACTGACCCTACAGTACAAAATGCTGGCGGTGTTGAAATGACCACTACAGGCTCTATTAGTGCCCCTGACGGTGTGCCTACTGTAAGTAAAGAAGCAGTTGCCGCAGCTAACAATCAAAGTCAAACACAAGAACGTGAAAAACGCGAAATTAATCCATTGGCGTTAAGCACAGCATTAAGCACAATAAGAAAGAACGCAGAAAGAGAACAAAGCATCGTCAGAGATATATTACAACGTAATGAAACTGCTATATTACAAAATCGTGCTGGGCAGGACGCTTTAGTAGGAGACTTAGTTAGTCGCACACAAGAGCAAAGTCAAAGCATAGCTTTAAGTATGGCTGTGAATAGTGCATTATCTATTACATCAACGTCTAACAGATCAAATCAAGAACAGTTACAGACACGTAATGAAGACAATACTGGCCAAGGACTTTCTACATTCGGTCCAATGAATAATTTACAAAATTCAATACAACCTAGATTACCTGAAACTACAACTAAAGAAAATGCTACTAGTTCAGTAAACAAAAATGTACAACCAAACACCGCAGCCGGCAATGTAGATATAGCATCGATAGCACAGACACCAGTAGGGTTCGAAGCATATTTGAGCAGTATGCGTGATGGACAATTTTACGCACCTAAAGAAATTTATCGAGGACAGCGTACAGTGGATAACGCAAGAGCCGAGCGTTTCCTAAACGGCAAAAGCGATGTGCTACATCAGATGATGATAGAGCAACAGTATAAAATAGGAAATTGAAATGAGTAAAAATATAGATGAACAAGTAGACAAATTAGAAGAAGCAGCAGAAAAGTATGCTAGTGCTAATACTGTGATCAGTATCGGTGGTTATGAATTTACTCCTGCTAAATTAATGATAGCTGGTACTATTGTCAGTACTATACTAGGTGGTCTTTACGGAGCATTTGAAGTGTATAAAGATTACATGGATATGAAAGATAAGATAGCAAATTATGTAGCACCCGATCTTAGTGAACTAGAGAAGAAACTAGAAGTTATCGAAGCTAGTGTTAACAAGAGTACAGAGTACACACAAGACATTAAAAATGATTTAAAAAACGATATACGTCGTTTAGAAACTGTAGTAGAAAATGTAGAGCGTAGTAGTAAGAGCGGACTACGTGATGCTGATCAAACAGTAAACAGTACAAAGAAAGAAGTTGATTCGGCTGTAAAAGAAATACGTAAGGAAAGCGACAATGCCATAAAAGACATACGTCGTTACAGCGATCAAACTATCAAAGAGATCAATCAAGAACTTACACGTAATCAGAAAGAAACACAGCAGGAAATCAAACAGCTTCGACGAGAGATAGACGATAAGATCAAAAAGGCCTTGGATAATCCACTAGCTAATTAATTAAAGGACCTTAGGGTCCTTTAATTTTCTCTATTACCCTAATAGAAAAATACCATGAAAAACCTATTAAATCTTCTTGATTTATAGGTTAAATAAAAGTATAATATTAAGACAGTTTTAACTGCTGTACCATTTACACACAAGGAGACTTAAAATGGAAAAATTAGTAGGAACCAAAACAGAACAGCATTTGAAGGATGCGTTCGCCGGCGAATCAAAGGCAAATCGTCGTTATTTGTATTTCGCAAACATGGCTGACATTGCTGGTGCTACTGACGTAGCCAATATCTTCCGTCATACCGCAGAAGGTGAAACAGGACATGCACATGGTCATATGGAATATTTGATTAATGGCGGTAGTGGTGATCCAGAAACTGGTTTACCAGCTAAGAACATTGAACAGGCACTTCTAAGTGCTATCCATGGCGAAACGCATGAGTACACAGATATGTACCCAGGCATGGCCCGTGATGCACGTGAAGAAGGTTTCGACGAAATCGCTGACTGGTTTGACACGCTGGCTAAGGCAGAGCGTAGTCATGCTGGTAAGTTTCAAAAGACATTGGATGCTTACAAAGCAGACAACGTTTAATTTGTAGTATTTGATAGGGGACCTAGTCCCCTTTTTTTCTCTAAGGAATAAAAATGTTAACACACAGTGATTTACACTCATTAGAAGATTATAGTCGTATTCGAAATGATTTCAAACGTACCGCGGTCAATCATAGAAAACATAGACAAGTACAGTTAGGTGATCATATGACTCTTCATTTTGAAGATCGTGTGACTGTAAAATATCAAATACAGGAAATGCTGCTAATTGAAAAGACGTTTACCGCCGAAGGTATTCAAGACGAGCTTGATGCTTACAATCCACTTATCCCTACAGGTACAAATTTAAAAGCTACACTGACTATTGAATACAGTGATCCAACTGTTCGTGCTCAAAAGTTAGAAGAGTTACATAAAATTGAAGATCTTATTTTTGTTCAGGTAGAAGGACACACGCCTGTATTTGCCATTGCCGATGAAGATATGGATAGATCTACTGACACCAAGACCGCAGCAGTTCATTTTTTGCGTTTTGAATTGACTCCTGCTATGATTGAAGATATTAAAAATTCGGATAAAAAACTAATTATTGGATCTGCGCACAATGCTTATACTGGCATAATCGAAGTAAATACTTTGACTAAAGAAATGTTGGTCAGGGATTTCGATGAAAATAGTATCATGGTCTGATTGGTTAGAAAAGTACATACCCTACTACGAAATCGATCGACAACGTAGTAGGTTTTTAGACAATCCTCCCGAAGCGATTCTAATAATAAACCCAGCAGACAGAGTTCAAACTAATCTACGAAATGGCGTAAACTGGAGTAATTGGGATACCTGTCATAATCAGATAGTAGATACAGGTTATATGATGACTCCTATGTTCCTAGAACGCGATACGCACGGCAAGTGGTACTGGGCATTTTGGAGTCGTAACGAAGCATTATTAACCGTAATTAAATTATCATGAAAAACTTAGTCATATTAGGAATCTTATTTTATAGTAGTACAGTTTGGTCTACAGAAGGAGAAGCATTGGCTAAACAACGAGCTTGTTTGGGCTGTCATAGTGTACAGCATATAGGAATAAGCTATCCTCCCGCACTAGTAAGAGTAGCAGAAAAGCACAAAGATAATCCAGAACACATTAAAAATGTAATCAGAAACGGTAAAGGAAAAATGCCTGCTCACCCTACCTTAACTGATGCTGAAATTTTAATCTTAACTAATTGGATTCTAACCCTAGCTAATTAACTGATAGTCTTTTAATGATTATCTGTATGTACTTTATGGTGTTTTTGCCATACAATAGAGATACATACAATTGTAGTATGTAATTTTACAGAAAGGAAATACAGTTATGAAATGGACTACTCCATCAGCGCAAGACATGCGTTTCGGTTTCGAAATCACCATGTATATTGCTAATCGTTAATTTTAACGAAAAATAATAAAAGGACCTTCGGGTCCTTTTATTTTATGTGAAAGTGTTGTTGTAGTTGTTGTAAGTTCTGCTCAGTGGCAAACACATTGAACACAGCAAATATAGCAGTTTGAAAACTAAAAACCGCATGTTTTTTTCTAGTGTTTATGTAGTACCAACGTTGATCCTGTAATTCCAAAATCTTTTTATCTTCTAACCAAACAAAATCAATAGGACTACAGTGTTCGATCGTATATATAATTCTAAATGTATTAGGATCGACATCCCTGTGCCAGGGAAAAAATCCGCCCGGCGGCAACTTTAAGTAATGGCAACGTCCAACTTGAAATCGTTTTAAAAAATGCCTGAATGGCGCAGAATGATGCGTTGGAACACTAAAATCCTTTTCTTCGTAACTAGTCTGATTTTCTGCGTTAAATTCTAGTACACTGTCTAAATCTGGTATTCCGGAATCATCACCGTCTAAACTAGTTATACTACAACCATATCTTTCAATGTTCTTGCGAGGATTGTAACGCACCCAATTCAATGTTGTTAAATCAATATGATCTACTGGTATTGACAGTTCTATACAATCTTCATATAATGATAAGCTATTCATCAGTTATTTAATAGTTAATTTCTAAAGTTGTAAAAAAGCCACATTTCAACGTGGTTCTTGACAAGAAATATAAATACTAATATAATAGAGCTATAGTTATGTGTTGTTGTGAAAATAGCAATTTTACCAAAAAGGTAAAAAGTTGTTGACAACAAGAGCAAATGACTATATACTTAGGTCATGCGTTAGAGATAACGTTAATTTTAGGAAAACAGAAAGCAAATGAAACTTACACTCAATCATACAATTTATTGTATAGCCAAGCAAGGGAGCTTTATGCCCTCTTATTGGTCAGCGATTGAGATTAATGATCGTACACCAGGCAAAGGGTCCATGGAGGATCGTGTAGCGTAGTAATACAAAACACCAAACTTCAAAGGACCCTAGGATTAAAAACCCTGGGGTTTTTTGTTTTTAGCAATACAGTGTGATAGGGAACGCGACCCTGCTGGCACTTTAAACATCGGCTATAATGAGGGCGGCCTACCGGATGATAAGTTCCTGGCGTTAACTGGAATGTGTAAAATGGTAGCGTAGTAAAGTAGTTTCATGTCGCTAGTCCTAAGGACCGAACACACATAGTGAGAGACTACTTTACTACACACTTTCCATTCGCCTTTTGACGGCGTCTAAAACCATAGGGGAGAGTGTTATGGGGATGCGGCTAAGTTAGAGAGTGGCGGCTGACTGTAAATCAGTTCTTTCGGGTGAGTAGGTGCGAATCCTTCCATCCCCACCAAATTATTTCGGTGAAGTGTTACGGTAGCACAGCAGTCTCCAAAACTGTTTGCGGGGGTTCGACTCCCTCCACCGAAGCCAATCAGGTCTCAAGGTGTTCATGGACGCATACTGGCTTGTCACGCCAGAGGACGGGGATCGTTACCCCGTGGGACCGCCAATAAAAGGAGAGCGATCATGGGGGCGTGACAGTTATAATAATGGTTGGAATTTTAGTAATTTATATACACAAAAATTTAAGATAAGGAGATCCTGTTATGGATAGTGACAAGAGTTGTAAAGGTGGATTGCTAAGATATGGTTACACATATCAAAACAAGCATAAGCTAGCCGCAATTATGTGGCAGCTATACGGAGTAAGAATGGGTGCGTAACTCAACTGGTTAGAGTAATCGGCTTTTAACCGATAAGTTGTGAGTTCGAGTCTCACCGCACCTACCATATAAAAACACATTAGTTGTCCTTACAAGCAATTGTATTGAGAACTTGCGGAGCTCTATCATACAGCTTGCCTAGAAAGACGATACACAAGTTGGAAACGACTTGCAAAGTTGCAATGGCTGCGATAGACCGGCTCACTAGTGTGTTTCTATATGGTTACTATACAGAAACACATTCGAACACATAATGGCGCCCGGGGCCATGGATTGCTGTTACGAGGGTCCAGGAGTGTGTTCTTGTATGGTAATGTAGCATAACGGTAGTGCAGCACCTTCATACGGTGTACAGTGAGAGTTCAACTCCCTCCATTACCACCAATGCCCTGTTAGCTCAGTGGTAGAGCACAATCTTGATAAGGTTGGGGTCCGTGGATCGTTCCCACGACAGGGTACCATAAAAGTTTATTCCAGAGTAGCTCAGCGGTAGTAGCAGATGACTGTTAATCATTTGGTCGCAAGTTCGATCCTTGCCTCTGGAGCCAATACTCGCCTTTGTTGACGGCGTAGAGTAGGACAAATTGTCAACAGTCTACAGACCCCCGCTTTACTTGGTTGTGCGGTAAACAACCAAGACCAGTTAAATAACAGTATGAAAGAGTTATTGGAAAAATTACCACAAATTTTAGGAATGATGCCTCAAATTGTATCATTCCTAAAATATATTCCTATTCTTATGATTTTAGGTGGTATAGGCTATGCTGCCTATTACTATGCTCAAAATCATAAAGATCCATTCATCTGTGTAAACAACCAAGTTTTTGAACAACTCAGAATAGACAGCGATGTTTATGTGTTCAGAGGCGAAACCTGTGTAGACAAAAAACACGTAGAATAATTGGGCTGTGATTGAGCTGGGGTTCTTGGCTGCTTTGCAAGCAGTTATCGGTGGGTTCGATTCCCACACGGTCCACCATACAATTGGGGATTCGCCAAGCTGGTAAGGCATCAGATTTTGATTCCGACATGCACAGGTTCGAGTCCTGTATCCCCTACCAAAGTACAGCGTAGTCTTTGTATTTTTCAGCAGAGGCTATTATTTTTGATTTTAAACGTTCTATAATTCCTGGACCTGTTTTCCAATTACCACTGACAATAACGGCAATGCGTGTGCTGTTTTCAACTTCAGTCCATGTACCGTGAAATGCTCTAGTGTTATTGATATACCAACAATATCTATTACTTAAAGTTTTACATTCTATAACTTCATCTTGTAATAGATCAGGATCAACAGGTAACGGGAAAGGCTGCTGAAAGTCGTAAGGTAGTTTTGTTTTTTGAAGAAGTAATTTATTTTGACCAATGTGTTCAAACTCTAGGTATAATCTAAGACCTACTTCTCCTGGATCTTGGTGCCAAAAGCCCATGCCAGTGTAATTAGTTTTAGTTGGAAGGATGACAATAGATCCTAATTCTTCCAAAGGAATATCAAATACTGAGTACATGTATTGACTTAGTTCAGGAAATGATTTGTCAAAGTCACAGATCCAACCAGGATTAATATTTTCATCCCAGTTTAGATAGACTAAACCCATGTCCCATGGCCAACGAATTTTTGGATTTTTTTCTGCCGAAATATTATTGTCATAGGCATATTGTTTAAAAGTTTCTAAATCTTTCTTATGCTCATGAATCCAGTTGATCAGTGCCTTAGTATCTACTTCCGGAGGAATAGGAAGGTCTAGAGGCGTATAAAGAATATCTAATATGTCCATAGGAATATTTATTACCGCTTTAGTACAATGGATAGTACACTTGGCTACGAACCAGGAAATAGGAGTTCGATCCTCTTAGGCGGTACCAATGGTGACTGTAGCATAATGGTAGTGCCCCGGATTGTGATTCCGCACAGTGTGAGTTCGACTCTCATCAGTCACCCCAAATAATTTGCTGCTTTAGCTGATGTGGTCATAGCGGCGGTCTGAAGAGCCGTTGAACTAGGTTCGATTCCTAGAGGCAGCACCAATTTTTTCTAGTATTATACTGTAAGGTTGGTAATACTGAATCTGTATAAACTGTCTTATAGAATTATTTTCTTTGTTAACTGAATGTATTTGTGAGTTATTAAAAAGATAACATTCATTTTTTTCTGCTATGAATTTATCAGATAAGAGTATATCTTCTTTTTTATACAATCTTGTTCTTTCTTTAGTAGTAATTTTTTCTGTAGCAGTATCTTTAGCAGTATACCAAGATACTTCAGCTTGACCCGGATTAAAATAAAAGTTGATAGAGCATTCAACTCCGTAATCTCTATGAGGAGGAACTGTTTCGTTACTTGTAATTTCTACAAATT
>Ga0315909_10006790_pt1 | contig 12883 bp, 14 predicted proteins | sample LakEriMetagenome_11_FD_203527 | JGI IMG/M metagenome (GOLD analysis project Ga0315909, IMG submission 203527) | Freshwater fungal communities from buoy surface, Lake Erie, Ohio, United States - Buoy 2 MA125 | ecosystem: Environmental > Aquatic > Freshwater > Lake | place: USA: Lake Erie, Ohio...
TTCAGACAAGGATAAGAAATTAACATCATCTCAAAAGTCTGCGGCTAAGGCTAGAGCCAAAGCAGCAGGACGTCCTTATCCAAATTTAGTCGATAATGCCGCAGTGGCAAAGAAGGCTAAAGCCAACAAGAAGAAAGGTAAATAACCATGTGTTCCACATGCGGCTGTATGAAGCCAAAAGATAAGCACGGCATGAAGACTCTGGCTGCTGCTAATAAGAAGTATGACAAGAAGAAGACTGATAAGAAGAAGGACAAGAAATAATGGCTCTTAAGTGCACCATGAAGAACTGCAAGTGCAAGTGTTCCACTTGCCAGAAAGGTAAGTAATGAAGAAGTCACTAACCCCTAAGCAGAAAAAGATTGCAGGAGCAGCAAAGCCTGTAGAGAAAATTACTGGCGCAGATTTTAAGGCGCTTAAAAAGAAGAAGAAAAAAGTAGTTTAATGAAGTACACAAAGGCCTCTGACAAGAAACAGGATGCCAAGACCACAAAGGGATTGGATAAAGAAGAGAAGGCCAAGTTTGAAAAGATGGACAAGAAACATCGCAAGCCTAAGTCCCAAGAGGATGACCGCAAGATGGATGTTGCTAATATAAAAAAGATTAAGGCTATGTCTAAGAAGCACGAAGCCAAAGAAGGTAAGAAAGGCGAGAAGGCTGAAGACAAGCGAGAAAAGAAAAAGAAGTAAAAGTTAGGCCCTCAACTTGAGGGCCTTTCTTATATCCTTGCTTTATCAGAACACCGCTGCGGTGCCTGACTACAGTTCCCACTGGTTGCGATAAAGGGGTTATTTATTATGGCTTATAAGCCTTGGTACGAACAAGTTGCTGAGATGAACAATCAGCAAGAACGTGAAGAGTTTATTCGGGGTGTGTTTGGATTCCGCCCTCAAGAAAAACGTCCCGCTATCGCATCGCTAATTGCAGGTACAACCGCAGCCTATCTTGCAGGGGCTGTCTACGTTGGCGCAAAAGCGAAAGCGAAGAAAAAGAAGTGACATACTTTAAAAAAGCCAGAGAATCTTTAAACAAAGCCAGTATGGAAACCACTCGCTACATGGGTGCTCATCTACGATCAGAGGCTAGAGCATCTGGCTGGCCAGATAACATTGTGAGGAATCTGCATGTTCGTCACTCTGATGGCGCCTTTACTATTCATGGCAACCCAGATCACAAGGCAGAGATTTTAGATCTTGAGTATGGAACTCCTGAAACACAGCCAACTGCTGCAATGCGCCGCTTTAATAACCGTCAGCATGAGGCTGAGAAGTTCTTGATGGCTCGTACTATGCGCCACATGGATGGCTACCTATGACATTCTTATTAGATGAAGATGAAGCACTTCGTAATCTCTTAAAGGAGATGACAGTAACAGATCAGAAGGCTTCCTCTGCTACCGTTAAAACAATTACTAACAAGTCGTTGCTATCTAATGTAGTTACAATTACAACATCAACACCACATGAGTTTGAGGTGGGCGATACTGTAACTATTGCTGGAGCATCTACTCCGTTTAATGGCACTTACAACATTACTTTAATACCAAGTGAGACTACTTTTAAATATGCAAAGACCAATGCAAACATTGCTAGTGTTGCATCAGGTGGAACTGCCACACCAGGAACTACCAGAAAGGTAGGAGTCTGGTTTGGACAACCTGATCAGGAAATCAGAGCACAGTCCTATCCATACATCACTATTGATATGATTGATATTTCTGAAGATTTTTCCCGTGCCATGAGAGGCAAGGTAAAGCCAGCGTACTTAACTAATCCATCTGTTATTGGAACCAACACTGCTTGGGATACTAATGAGCATGACTGGGAAATTAACTATCCAATTCCTGTAAATATTGATTATCAAGTTACTTCTTACTGTCGTCAACCACGTCATGACCGTCAAATTTTATCTCAATTACTTTACTCAAAACTTCCCTTGAGGTTTGCTGTCCTAGATACAGGACCAAACACTGTGTTCGGCACTACTCGCCGCCTAGATGTTCTGGATATCTCTAAGAGAGACATTACAGAGCAAGGACGAAGATTATTTGTAAATGCAATAACAGTCCGTGTCTCAAGTGAGATTGCGGCTGAAACATACAAACAGATGTACAAAGTGTTGCAAGTTAACGTCACAGGTACAACTGGAAGTCAGATCATAGATCGCTCTCAGTTCACTACCATCGATTCGTACACTCAATCGGCACCATAAGGTCTCTTCCCCAAACTAGTTAGGAGAAAAAATGGCTTATAGCCGCCCAGGTGTTTACATCAGTGAACGCCTATTACCACCAGTACTCCCAAGTGGAGTTACTGCAAATGCTGCTGGCGCAGTTGTTGCACCTTTTGCACAAGGCCCAGAAACAGTAACGCTTGTTAACTCTTGGTATGAATTTACTAAGTACTTTGGAGGCTACAACGCTTCCTATCCAGCCACCTTCCAAGTTGGCTCATTCTTTGCTAATGGTGGACGTGAACTATACGTTCAACGTCTACTTGCTGCTAACGCTGTTGCAGCATCTAGAAACCTAACAGATGGCGGCGGAGCAACTGCTGCAACTGTTACTTCTAAGAATGCTGGCACAGATGGAAATAACCTACGTGTTGTATTAACTGCAGGTTCTGTAGCAAGCACTTACACCTTAACTCTATATAAAGAGTCAGGCATTGCTAATGATATTAACGATGATATTTTATTAGAAAGATATGAAAATATTGTCTTTGATGATTCTGCATCAAGTGATTATGCACCAACTGTAATCAACATTGTTTCACCAAACATTTCAGTATCTGTTGCTGGTGGATATGCAGGTGCTTCTATTACTTTAGCAACCTACCCACTAACAAGTGGTTCAAATGGAACCGCTACTGCTTCAACTGACTACACCGCCTATAAGGGTGCCTCTTCAGTGTTTGAGAGATTTACATCTCTTGATCGCCCACTAGTGCTATTCCTACCTGTTGCAAATGCATTAGCATCTGGAACTGTAGCAGTATTTGATGCTGCAACATCTTGGGCAGAAGATAACAATGGCTTTGTTGTAATTGGAACTGACCCAGATTTAACAGTAGCAAATGCTGTTTCTTTTGCTGGATCTCTTACTGATACAAGCAATGCTGCTGTCTACTATCCAAACATCTTTATTTCAGATCCACTAGGACGTAGTTCTGGAGCACTTCGTAAGATTGAACCTACGGGTGCAGTAGTAGGTCTTTATCTATCAACTGATGCAAGCCGAGGTGTATTCAAGGCACCTGCTGGAATTTCAACTCCAGTATTAGGAATTGTATCTGTAGAAAAGACTTTTACATCTACAGAGTTAGACACAATGAATGCAAGCACATCCCCAGTAAATCCAATTCGCCAAATTCCTGGTGCTGGACTTTCTGTAATGGGTGCTCGTACATTAAAGCAAGATGGAACTGCAAACAAGTATGTAAACATGCGTCGTTCTTTAATTTATATTCGCAAGAATCTAAAGAACCTAACAGAGTTTGCACTATTTGAAAATAATGACGAAAGATTGTGGGCCCGTATTAATACTAATATCGGTTCCTTCTTAAGTGAGTACCGCAACCAAGGTGGCCTTCGTGGAGCAACTCCAGCACAGGCTTACTTTGTAAAGTGCGATGCAGAGAACAACTCAGATGCAGATATTGCAAATGGTGAAGTTCACATTCAAGTTGGTGTTGCTCTTCAATATCCAGCAGAGTTCATCGTCATCGATCTCAGCCAAAAGACGCTGAACTAACCCAAAGGAGATAATAAATAAATGCCTACAATCATTAATAATAGATCAAGTTTAATAACTGATCCATTACGTAACTTTAGATTTTTAGTTACGTTTAAACCGATTCCAACAGCAAGTACTGCAACTACAAACTTGGCTGCAGCAACTACCTTTGGGTTCACTTCAATCTCTGGAATGGCGGTAACAACCGACTCCATTCCTTACCGTGAAGGTGGATACAACACCACCGTTCACCAGATTCCAGGGCAAACAACCTTTGCTCCTATTACATTACAACGTGGTGTAATTCTTGGAACTAATCAAAACTATGAATGGATGCGAAACTTGTTCGCTACAGTTCAAGGCGGAGGAACCACTCGTGGTAAAGAGCAAAACTTCCGTTGTAACTTAGAGATTCAAGTACTGTCTCACCCAATTCCATCAGCAGGTGAAACTGCTCAAAACAGTCCAGCAACAACTGATCACGTAGCAATGCGTATCGAGGTCTATAACTGTTGGCCAACCGCTGTAGCATACTCAGACTTAAATGCTGGCGATAATGCTTTACTTGTTGAACAGATGACTTTAGTCCACGAGGGCTTTAACATCAACTGGGCACCATCTCTAGCAGCAAGCGCAGCAGCGTTTACAGCCTAATCTAACAAAGGATAACAATGACGAACACCATTAGTGCAGCGGTTAATCCCGCATTAGCAAATCAAATGTTAAACAAGGCGTTGACTGAAACGCCAAAAGAAAGAACGCCTGAAATCGTATCCCCTTCAGATACAACTGTTGAACTTCCTGGCGGCTATATAAACGCCGCTGGGGAGGTCATCAGAACTGCAGAAGTTCGTGAACTAACAGGTAAAGATGAAGAAGTTATTTCTAAAACTAATAACTTAGGTAAAGCAATCTTGGCTATCTTGCAATTAGGAACAGTTAAAATTGGCAATGAGCCAGCAACCGACAAGATACTTGATGACCTACTGGTTGGCGACAGAGATGCAATTCTACTTGGAATTATTAAAGCCACTTTTGGAAATACTGCAAAACTTCCAATCTTTTCAGATGGTGAACAGAAGTTTGTTGAGATTGATCTCAACACAGATATTAAGACTAAGGTTCTTGCAGACCCCATAAATGAACGCATGTTTACTGTAAAAGGTAAGTCTGTTGAGTACACAGTAAAATTGCCTAATGGAGTTGTTCAAAGAGAGATGATTAACAATGCAGATAAAACTCCTGCCGAATTAAGCACTCTTGTTCTTGAAAACACCTTAGTACGTATAGGAGAGAATCCTGTATATAGCAAAGCGCAAGTGCAAGCACTTAGCGTTATTGATCGTAGAACTATTATTGAAGAAATAAACAAACGAGCCCCTGGTCCACAATTTGAAGACATAGTTGTTACGGACCCCGACACAGGAAGTGAGGTAACGGTTCCTATTAATTTAGGCACCTTATTTCAGTTCTAATGTAGTTAGTTACGCCAGACTATTCTCTGAGTGGTCTGCGTTATCTGAATACTATGACGGATGGTCTTTATCTGAGATAAAAGATTTATCTCGGAGAGAAAGAAGCAACTGGCTAGAGGTTGCTCAAATGCGATATGAAAGGATGAGTAATGGCTAAAGATCCCGTATCGCAACTTTCTAATGTAAATGCTGGTCTTGATCAGACTCTTAAAAAACTTAATGCCTTTGAATCTATTCTTAAAAGAATAGGTGGGGTTGCAACAAAATCTTTAGATTCAGTAAGTCGCATAATGATGCCAAGTGTTGGCATGGGCCCTGGATTAGGTTTAGGAAGCAGTAACGCTCAGTTTAGTAATGGTGCAGGTGGTACACCTGCAGGTAGCGCAACTAATGCAATGCCTTGGATTTATTCAAAACCAGGGGCTGCTGGAGTTGCGGGAGTTCAATTTGGTCTAGGTGTTGCTAGCGGTATGTATGGCGCAATGCCAGATCTTGGCATGACTATCTCTCGTGCAAGTGGTTTCTACCAGAGTTCACTTCGTACTGGTGGAGCAATGAATCGTGCAGGAGTTGCCGCCGCAACATTTAGTGCGTTAGGTGGTGGCATTACTGGCTTAGGAGAAGATGCCGCTGCGGCTGGAATGCTCTCTCAAGGCTATAACTTTATGCCAGGAACATCATCATTTAACAGGATGATGCGAGAGGTCGGCGGTGCTGCTCGTTATTTTGGAATGCCAAATGCTACAGCGGCTCAGGCTATTGGTGGTTTGCACACAGGTCGAATGGGAGCGCAACTCTATCAATTTGGTATAAACACAACTGATCCAAATACAGGACAACCTGTTTCTACAGAACAAGTTGCTCGTCAACTTTATAGCCGAATGACAATGGGTGGAAGAATAAACCCATCTGCAGAACAGATGGCAACAAACTTACGAGCAGGTTTTGGCTCTGCAGATATGCAGATGTTCTCTGCAGAACAAAGAGCATTATTAGAGCCAATGCTTATAAATATGGCTGGTGGAAAACCTTTAGGCGATTTAGCAAACTTACCATTTAATCCCGACAATCCACAAAATGCACAGATGAAACTTGCTACATCTATGTCATCATTGATGGAGCGTGGCACAGAGCCAATGATTGCTGGTTTTGAATCTGCAGCAAATGCAGCGGCAGCATTAAACGCACAATTAGAAAAATTGCCTGACGGATTCTTTAGAGCAAAAGGATTTGTGCAAGGACTTTCAAACACAAACGCAGCCTCAGCAATTAGTGGCGTAGTTGGAGGAGTTGCTGGAGCAGCAGGTACCTTATTAGTAGCAAAGGGTGTTAGAAGTATGTTGGGAGGAGCAGCCGCTAAGGCTGGTGCTGCTGCAATTGCTGGTGGAGGTGCTACTACGGCTGCAACTACCGCTGCTAAGGTTGGATTAACAGGATTAGGAAAAGCCGTTCCAGTAATTGGTGGTGCCGTATCGGCGGCAACTGGTCAGGGATTTTTAAGTACTGTTGGTATTGGTGCCGCTGCTGGTGGTATTGGTGGTGCCTTTTTTGGCGGAGTAGGTGCAGTGCCAGGTGCTATTGCTGGCGGTGCGTTATCTGCTCTTGGTTGGCTTGGCACTAAAGCACTCGCAAGTATGTTTGGAACACCCGCTAATGCGGCACAGGTATCTCAAACGGGAACACAAATGACCTCTGGCATGGATCCTCAATTAATGCAAACTCTACAAAATGCTGGATTTAAAGGAGAATCATTAAATACTGCATATGGAATTGTAAAGGCTGAATCAGGTGGAAGAGCAAATGCTTATAACCCAACTGGCATGGATGACTCTTATGGATTATTTCAAATTAATATGGAAAATAATGATCCAAGAAATCCTGGTATGGGAAATAGACGCAATGAAATGTATTTAAAGAAATATGCATCTATTGGTTACACAGGACCAGAAAGTTTAAAAGACCCATATATCAATTCACGAATTGCGTATGATATTTCTAAAGGTGGTACAAACTTTAACCCATGGACTACGTATACTAGCGGTAAATATTTACAACATACTAGTGGAGTTACTTCCGCCAATGTTGGTAGTAAAACAGTAAACATAAATGTTAGTTTAGCAAATGCGTCAACAGCAGAGGCTAACCGATTGGCTAAACAAGTAAAAGAAATTTTGTTAAATGATAAAGATCTTCAAGAAGTGGGAGGTAAATAATGCCTGGAGAAAATAGTAATCCATACAGATACACAAAAACTGTTGATCAAATTATTGAAGAACGGAATGATGCTAAAAGAAATGCTGAGAATGCACGTATTAAGGCTGCGGCTGATAAACAAGCGGCTGAAGATAAAGCAAAAAAATCAAAACAAATATCTGCTGTTTCAAAAGAGTTAACCAGTATCAGAAGTTTTCAAATTGCTTTAGAAAAAGAAATTACAGTAGCAGAAGCAACCCTTAAAGCAGCCGTTGGTGGTGATGCAATTGATGCCGCTATTTTAGCCCTTAATGGGTTACGACAAAGACGTGCAAATTTAAAAACTAGAGAAACAAATGCTGTTAATCAATTAAAAAATCTTGTTGATCAAATTGATCAAACAAGAACTGCCCAAATTAATATTTCTATTAAAGAATCAGGCTTTAAAAAAGAAGATGCAAAGAAAAAGGGTGGAAAAGTAAAACCTGCCGAGGGTGACGAAAAACCAAAACCACCAGCACAACAGGTCTTTACTGGATATAAATACAATGCCCCAATGGTTAGGTCAGAGTACTTTACTGATAGATCACCGCAGACAAAAACCACTGTGCGTGGAGTTTCTGGTGCTGGAAACTTCACTGATGCCAGAGATATGTTTTCAGGCACGGGGGTTGCAAAAGGCATTATGCAAATGCCGTTTGATCTTACAAAGAGTGCAGCATGGAAAAATAAAACAGGTATATATAAAGAAGACCCAACAATGTACGGCTTTAAATTTTTATACAATCCAACTGAAGTAAGTATGGGTTGGGGAATGTTAGAGTCGGTAGATCCAAACGTTATTAGAAGTGGAGCAGCGGGGGGATTAGCCCCTGTTACTGGTGTTGGTTTATCTACAATTGATTTTACGTTATTGTTAAACAGAATTAGTGACATGAATTTTTTAGATGGAAATGGATTAGCGCCAGGAGAAAATAATCCTTATCCAGGTTTTGACGACAAAAGTAGAGTAGAAGATTTAAAAACAATTTATAAAAAAGGAACTATGTATGATCTTGAATACTTGTTTAAAGTATTAAATGGGCCAAGTGCTACTCATCAAACTATTTTAAATGGGCAGAGTGCTGACTGGGGATTCTTAATTGGAACTCAAGTAGAGTTATTTCTTGGAGACGGCTTACGATATTTAGTTAGGGTAAACGGCATAAATGTTAACCACACAATTTTTAACGATCGAATGGTTCCTGTTCTTTCACAAGTATCTATTTCATGTGGAAGATACAACGATGTTGGGTTACCTGCTAGTGATGCTAGGAGTCAAGAATGATTTTTTTAGATAGCAGATATGTTGATGGAACTTTATTTAAGGCTTGGCACGCTGGTAAACAGGAATACCATTTAACAGTATTTAGAAATTATCCGACAACCCTACTGGGTTACTTTATCTATGAGTGGGTTGAAACTGACCGCCTAGATTTATTGGCTAAAAAATTTTTAGGAAACTCTTCTTTGTGGTGGAAAATACTTGATATAAATCCAGAAATTATAAACCCTCAAGACATTTCTGCTGGTACTCAACTTAGGATTCCAAATGCGTAATACAAGAACTCAGAGCAGACTTAGTAGTTATTACAGTGTGTCGTATCCTGACTTTCCATCTATTGACATACAACCAAACGAAGTTGTATTGCATCAAGAGATGGGTAAGCACGACATCCTTGAACTACGGTACACCCTATTAACTCCTTTTATTCTTAAAGCGTTAAAGACTGGAACTCCAGTTCAACTTACTTGGAAAAACGATAAAGTGTCTGGAAACTTTTTTGGCTACACAACAATTGTATCTCTACCTATTAAATATCAAGATTATCAAGAGACAAGAATCCAGTGTGTAGGAACCTCTTACCCTTTAAAAGAATCCAGTTTTAAAGTTTGGACTAATAAAACGGCTTCTCAAATAGCCATTGAACTTGCTAAAAAAGCAAAACTAAAGCCAATGGTTACTCCACATAAGACAATATTTACTCAACAATCTTTGTCTGGAAAATCTTACTGGGAAAAATTAAACGAACTTGCGGAAACAATTGGTTATGGAATGCAAGTCTCTGGCACTGAGTTACACTTTCATCCAATTGATAAGATGATTAATCAATTTATGACAACAATTCCTGTTCTATATTCAGATAACTCTTTTGTTTCTCCATTTAATAACTTTAATGCGCCAACGTTAGATGCCTTTGAGGCTCGTATTGGTGACTATCTTGAGACTTCTGGTGAATTAAAAAGAAGTACGAACATAGTTACGGGTGTTGATCCTGTGACTGGAAAGATCTATTCATCAACAACCTCGCCAAACAAAGTTGGAAAATCAATACGAACAACTACTAAAGATCCATTATTTATAAAAAATAGAACAAACACTGTAGTAAATAGCAGCGCCATGGCTAAGACACTGTCCGAAGCGGTCTCTCATTTAGGAAGATTATCTATTCCAGGAAAAGGCAAGGCGCAAGGGGATCCAAGAATTGCCCCTTGGAGAACTGTTGAGGTTCAAGGAACTCAGGGTGGGGGAGATGGTTTCTGGGTTATAAAAAAAGCAATTCATTCTCTTTATATTTCTGGAGAGTATGAAGTGGAGTTTGAATGTCGTACAGATGGTATAGGAGGTAATAAGCCAAGTGCTTTTAGACCATCCTCTGCTGGCACTGTTCCATACAGAAATATACAAAATGATATGATAGGTAATTCAAAAAATAAACCAAGTGTGACTACGTTGAACTCTAGTAAAACTTTAGTTTCGCAAGGATCATCGGGTTATAAAACAACCCCTAGAAAATGGAGAGGTAACTAATGGCTCAGAAAGCAATTGCACTTCCTTTTTCTATTGATCCTTATGGAAAGGTAAGTTCAACCCAATCTCAATCTAAAATATGGTCTGATCGAGTTAGATCTGTTTTAGGCACCTCTTTGAGAGAAAGAGTAATGCGACCAAATTTTGGAACTTTAATTCCTTATACATTGTTTAATTCAGAAACTGAAGCAACTGTTCAAATTCAATCAGAGGTTGAAAAAGCCTTTGCTCAACAATTAGACCTATTAACTCTTCAACAAACAATTGTAACAAGTGATATTTACACAAGTACTTTGACTGTTGAAGTTATTTACGGGTTACCAAACGATGAGGTTACTAGCACACTCATTGGGTTGGTCTTCTCTCAAGGTGCTAACCCAATCTACGAGGAGTTGCTATGACCGTTGCGCCAGCATCAAATATCCCTATTTCAATTGATTACACAGGAAGAGACTACTATTCACTTCGTGAAGAGTTAATTGCCAGAATTCAAGATCGTATACCTGAATGGAATGCCTCTGATCCAGCAGATTTTGGTGTTGCCTTAGTAGAGGCCTTTGCATATATGGGAGATTTAGTCTCGTATTATATTGATCGAGTTGCTAATGAGTCTTACATTAGAACTGCAACTCAACGAGAGAGTTTATTAAACATTGCTTTAACCTATGGGTATACCCCAGCGGGCTATAGAAATGCATCAGTAGATTTAGTATTTACTAACTCATCTGAAGAAAATGTCACCATACCTGCAGGCACAGTTGTAAGTGGTCAAGTAGTTATAGACGACACTGTTGAAACAATTTACTTTACAACTGTTGCGGAGGCTGTAGTAGATGCGATTGATGGAGAAACTCCTGGAGAATATACCGTTAGCGCTTATGAAGGCCGTTCTGTAACACTAGTTGCTGATGACACCGACGTATATGGAGAGTTAATTGGCACCTCAACTGGAACCCCAGCAATGCGGTTTGTTCTTGGAGAGTCGCCTGTAGTCGATGGTTCTGTAGAGGTATACGTTCAAGATGGAGATTTATTTTCTAAGTGGACACAAGTTGAGCATCTAATTGATTATTCAACAAATGATTTGGTTTACTCTTTGTTTATTGATGATAACAATCTTGTTTATGTAACTTTTGGTGATGGTGTTTCAGGTGTAATTCCAACTAACGCTTCTGAAATTAGAGCGCTATACACCGTTGGTGGAGGTGCTATTGGTAACATTGAGCCAGCAACTATAGATGCAATTGAATATCTTCCTGGGTTATCGGAGGGTGAAACAACTGCAGTGCAGGGCGCTATAACAGTAACAAATGAAATTGCCGCCCTTGGTGGTTCTGATCCTGAAACTAATGATCAAATTAGAACATCTGCTCCAGCCTCTCTTCGTTCTGGTAATAGAGCGGTAACATTAAAAGACTTTTCAGATCTTGCGCTATCTGTTAGCGGCATAGGTAAAGCCAATGCAACCGCTGCAGTTTGGACTTCGGTTACACTGTATATAGCACCAAGTAGGTCTGCAACTGATACAGATATTGCTCCTGGTTTAGATGATAACGGTGATGAGACGGCTGAGTTTGATCGTATAAAAGAAGATGTAGAAGAATTTTTAACCGACAAGGTACTGATAGGAACAACAGTCACGGTTCAACCTCCTACTTATACCGATTTAATTTGTACTCTTGCTTATACAAAGACCGACCAATATACAACTGCAGAGGTAGAAGAAAACATAAAGATTGCTATCTTAACTGGCTTTGGTTATGTAAATGCAACCTTTGCAGAAACTATTTATCCAAGAGATGTAGAGTTTATGGTTCTACAAGCCCCTGGAGTAAAGACTGTAAATGTTACGGCTCTACATGAAGACGGTGGTTCTGGAGCCAATACTATGGTGGGAGATGCTGGAGAGATTTGGCGTTTCCAAGAGGCAAATCTAAACATAGGTGTAATTTCTTGAGTAACTTACCAGGAATATATAGGGGCATTGTAAAAAACAATGTCGATCCAAAAAAACAAAACCGTTTAAAGGTGTCTATTCCTCAGTTGATTGGAACTCAAGTTACAGGATGGATAGACCCTGCCGAACCCGCTGGGATACGAACAGATCCCCCTGCAGTTGGTCAGGGAGTTTGGATTTCTTTTGAGGGTGGCAATCTTGAATATCCTATTTGGTTTGGAGCATTTGGTAAAAATAAAGGTAAAAATAAAAAAATATTTATTAAACCTTTGGCTAATAAAACTTCTTTAACTGGATTATCTGCTCATGTAATAACTACTAAAAGTTCTGATGGAACTACAGAGGTAGATTTGACCGCTACCTTTATGGCTTTAGCAAATAAGGTAAAGAGTTTAGAGACACGTATGACAACGGCAGAAGGAAAGATAACTACCTTAGAAGGAAAAGTATCTACCTTAGAGTCACAGATGACAGGAAAAGCCGCCATAGGACATACCCACCCATAGTTAAGACAGTAAATAGGGGGCAAACAAGAGAAAATAGACCGTTAGGTCTGAGAGGAAATTAAGTGACAGCAGCATACCCATCGTCCGTAAAGTCCTTTACTACAAAGGTAGACTTTACCGATACCGTTCTTGCCGAGCACGTAAATAGCCTTCAAGAAGAAGTTAAC
>Ga0315909_10006792_pt1 | contig 12879 bp, 11 predicted proteins | sample LakEriMetagenome_11_FD_203527 | JGI IMG/M metagenome (GOLD analysis project Ga0315909, IMG submission 203527) | Freshwater fungal communities from buoy surface, Lake Erie, Ohio, United States - Buoy 2 MA125 | ecosystem: Environmental > Aquatic > Freshwater > Lake | place: USA: Lake Erie, Ohio...
TGCATAGAGAAGTTTTCAAAAAAAGGTGGTTCAGCAATATACGTAGACTTAGGCCAGTTATAGATTTCGCCTTCAGCTACGCCAGTGATGTCTTCCCACAATTTGCCTGGTGCGCCTTTTACATCGGCATAATTTGCCTTGAATGTTTTGGCATTCATGGCGTATTTCATGAGCTTCTGAATTTCTGCACTGGTAGGCCACACATCACCGATGTAGACGTCTTGTCCGTTTTTCCCTTTACCCAAAGGTTGAGTCATCAGATCGGTGGTGACATTGCCAGCGATGGCATAGGCTACGACTAACGGTGGTGAGGCCAGAAAGTTAGCTCGGATATTGGCGTGTATTCGCGCTTCGAAATTACGGTTACCCGATAAAACAGCCGTAGCCACCACATCATTTTTAACAATCGCCTCGTTCATGGCAGGAGTGAGATCGCCTGCGTTACCGATACAGGTGGTGCAGCCATAGGCAGTTACGCCAAAACCTAATTCTTCAAGGTAGGGCATCAGACCAGCGGCTTCAAGATACTTAGTGACGACACGCGATCCAGGTGCGAGCGAGGTCTTAATGTGGGGAGATACTTTCAGACCCAGGCCAACGGCTTTTTTTGCCAGCAAGCCAGCAGCTAACAGCACGCTAGGATTAGACGTGTTTGTGCATGACGTAATAGCAGCAATCAATACATCGCCGTTATGAAGTTTTACGCCATCGGACGTGGTGTACTCAGCGTCCAGGTCATCGGCTTTTTTATTAAAACCATTTTCAGCCACAGGCTTGGCGAAAAGATCACGGAACGTATCTTTTACGTTACCGATTTCTATACGGTCTTGCGGACGTTTTGGGCCTGCCAGAGAAGGCGCTACTTTTGAGAGATCAAGTTCTACGGTGTTACTGTAATCAATCTCGCCGACCTTAGGGATGCCAAACAATCCCTGTGCTTTGAAGTAGGAAGCAAAGGCATCAATTTCTGCTTTCGTGCGGCCTGTGCCGTGAAAGTAGTCAATGGTTGCTTCGTCGACTGGGAAAAAACCCATGGTGGCGCCATATTCAGGAGCCATGTTGGCGATAGTTGCACGATCAGTGAGTGTGAGCGATTTCGTGCCTTCGCCGAAAAACTCGACAAACTTACCAACAACTTTTTCTTTGCGTAGCATCTCGGTGATGGTCAACACCAAATCGGTTGCTGTTACGCCTTCGCGCAGTACACCCGTTAAGTTCACGCCAACGACATCAGGTGTCAGGAAATACACAGGCTGACCCAGCATGCCAGCTTCTGCTTCAATACCGCCTACACCCCAACCCACAACACCAATGCCATTAATCATGGTTGTATGGGAGTCAGTGCCGACCAGGGTATCAGGATAATAAACGCCTTCTCGGTGGTGTACGCCACGCGCTAAATATTCAAGATTGACTTGATGGACAATGCCAAAGCCAGGTGGCACAACGCCAAAGGTATCGAAGGCTTGCATGCCCCATTTCATGAATTGGTAGCGTTCGTTATTACGCGAAAATTCCAATTTCATATTTAGGTCGAGCGCATTTTTTTCACGGAAGTGGTCAATTTGCACGGAGTGATCAACCACCAAATCCACAGGAACAAGTGGTTCTATGTTCTTGGGATTTTTACCCATTTTAGAAGCGACTCCGCGCATGGCAGCAAGGTCAGCCAAAAGAGGAACGCCGGTAAAGTCTTGGAGAACAACGCGTGCCACAACGAAGGGAATTTCATCGGTGCGTGCAGCATTTGGTTTCCAGTTAGCGAGTTGACGCACATGGGCTTCAGTAACTTTTTTGCCGTCACAGTTGCGCAATACAGACTCAAGCACGATACGTATGGATACCGGTAGACGATCGATATTTACTCCGGTGGATTTTTTTAGTGCGGGCAAGGAATAAAATTTACCCTTTTTAGTTCCGGAAATCGTGAAATCCTTGAGCGTTTTAAGCGTGTTGTGCGACATGTGCTCTCCTTATTTTTAATCGAAATTCATAATCTAAATTCATAATCTAAGTTATTAATGGATTTTGTAGTCCATCATTAACTAGCTGGTGCGGTCGTCACCCGTATTATCTTTTTGGTCTGCCTGACGTTACGCATTCGCTGACGACAGGCGTGCCTTGCATACGATCTAACAGCATGGCCTTGCTCGGTATGCTGATCCAAACCAAGCCACTTTGGGCATGCTCGAAGCGATGTACTCCGGTTGACGTTGGTACCCGCTCCATACGGTACATATAGCCCTGCCAAATCATTTCGATCACGTTATCTTTTTTGTGATCCCCTGCGATGGACATTCGATACCCATATTCGCAGACCATGTCGGTTTGCGCGGCAGCAGCCAATCCGCTGAGCAAGGAGGTCGTTACGATGAAAATAAATGGTTTGTATCGCATATGGCCTCCTGTGCATTTTGTTTAGCTAGAGCAAATCATGCGCCTTTACTGGCAGCGTTTGCCCTGTTTGTTTTGCTCGTTGTAACACGGTCCAATAGTAACGATAACTAGCCCGGTCGTGCAGTTTGCCCTGGTGTTGTATCGGTCCCCAATCATTAGCTAGCGCAGCATGAAGAATAGCAATGGCATCATCTACCTCATGCGCTGCAGGAGCAAACGCTTCCAGTATGGGTTTGATTTGATCAGGATGAATGCTCCACATGCGTTGATAGCCAAACTGCCGACTAGCCAAGTTTGCGTCGTTAGCTACCACTGATAAGTCTTTAATTTCAGTACACACATTATGCGACGCAACTTTGCCATGTGCGTGACAAGCGGCAGATATTTCTACTTTGGCACGTGTTATGAGAGGGTGACTAAATTGACCGGGACTACGCATGGTGTCACCCGGTACAGCACCAAAATGCGACGACACAAAATCCATAATGCCAAATGAAAGGCACTCTATGCCTTCCATGCTGGCAATATCCCACACGTGATGCAGCGCAGGATGAGTTTCGATGAGTACATGAATCGGTAGTACAGGGCGACCCGCAGCCGCAGCATGCTGCTTGATGGTTTGCACAGCGGATTGCAACTGATAAAGCGTTTCTACCTTGGGAATAACTATGTAGGCCAGCTTATCGGCAGCGAGCGCGCAAATGGTCGCTACGTCTTGTTCAAAATAAGGGCTGCTTGCCTCATGTACGCGCGTACCTACGCGGTTGTAGCGATTCTCTGAGCTGGATAACAAATTCCCCACCAATGTTGCGTGAGCTGTTTCATTTCCAGCGGCAGCGCCGTCTTCGCAATCAAATGTAATATCAAATACGGGACCCAGCGCGGATTGCAGCGCGAGTGATTTGCGCATCAGTTTTTCTGAACCTGCGTAATGATCACAGACCGGTATAGCTACCGGCTGGTGTGTCCCCTGAAACAAAACCTCGGACGCGTGCATGAGCAAAGAGTTGGCCAGTAGTGCAGGTTAGTTGATCGTGAGAGAACGGTGTGGCCCTCTCACGCGTAGTGGACTAGGGCAGCAAATGCTTCACGCCGTCTTTTTCTTCAGTCAGCTCTTTCAACGTGATGTTGATGCGCTCTTGTGAGAAAGCGTCAATATCCAATCCTTGCACTATGGTGTATTCACCGTTCTGTGTGGTAACTGGAAAGCCAAACATCACATCCTTAGGGATGCCGTAAGAACCATCAGAAGGTATTCCCATGGTGGTCCATTTGCCGTGAGTACCGAGTACCCAATCACGCACATGATCAATCGCAGCATTGGCGGCTGAAGCAGCAGAAGAGAGACCGCGTGCTTCGATAATGGCTCCACCACGCTTACCGACCGTGGGTAAAAACACATCTTTGTTCCATGCCTCATCGTTGATCATGGCTTTGACTGACTGACCATCGACCGTGGCAAAGCGATAGTCAGCGTACATGGTGGGCGAGTGATTACCCCAGACGCAGAGTTTTTCTATAGCAGCAACTGGCTTGCCAGTTTTTGCTGCAATTTGCGACAGAGCGCGATTGTGATCGAGCCTTAACATGGCGGTGAAATTTTTCGCCGGCAAACTAGGTGCAGATTTCATAGCGATGTAGGCATTGGTGTTGGCTGGGTTGCCCACTACCAGAACTTTGATGTTGCGCGATGCGACGGCATCAAGTGCTTTACCTTGAACGGTGAAGATTTGCGCGTTGGCTTCCAGCAGGTCTTTACGCTCCATACCAGGGCCGCGCGGACGAGCACCCACCAGCAAGGCTACGTCAGCATCTTTGAACGCTGTCATGGGGTCCGAGTGTGCCGTCATGCCAGCGAGCAGAGGAAATGCGCAGTCATCGATTTCCATCATGACGCCCTTTAGGGCTTTTTGCGCTTTTTCGTCTGCAATTTCGAGCAACTGCAAGATCACTGGCTGATCTTTGCCCAGCATATCGCCGTTTGCGATGCGAAACAATAATGAGTAGCCGATTTGGCCAGCAGCGCCAGTAACAGCAACGCGCATGGGGGCTTTGGTCATAGTGAGTCTCCAGTCAGGTCAAATAATGTGCGGTATGAGCAGGTGCATGTGAGGGAAACCCGCTTCGTTGCCCGCGAGTTTAGGGGTAGGCAAGTATCCCTGTCAATGCGCATCTTATATCTTATATAAGACATATTACCTCACAATTTTCTGGACGTTAAGCTGGGATCTGTGGTGAAATCAGAGACTATGAGTCATTCCGTCACCACGCCAGCCGTTCCGGGTTCGGCCGCCAGTGCAGGCGGCCCCAGCGCTGCGTCGCCCACCTTTAGCCCCCTCTATCAGCAGATCAAATCGCTGATAGTCCAGAGTCTGCAATCTGGCGAATGGAAGCCGGGCGAGCTGATTCCCAGCGAAGTCGAGCTGGCGTTTCGTTACAAGGTGAGTCAGGGTACGGTTCGCAAAGCAATCGATGAGCTGTCATCTGAAAACCTGGTAGTTCGCCGTCAAGGCAAGGGTACCTTTGTCGCCACTCACCACGAGGCGCGCGTCCAGTTCCGTTTTTTGCGATTGATGCCCGATGGCGGTGAGGCTCACCAGCCCGAAAATCACATAGTCGAAGTTAAACGCATGCGCGGCCCCGCAGAAGTGGCGCGGGTATTGGATATCAAGGCAGGGGATTCGGTCATCTTTATACGTCGAGTTCAATTTTTCGATGGCGAGCCCATCATCCTCGAGGAAATTTGGTTGCCAGGAGCGATCTTTAAGGGACTCACCTCCGAGAGACTTGCTGAATACAAAGGCCCTATGTACGGTTTGTTTGAGACCGAATTTGGCACCCAGATGATACGGGCTTCCGAAAAGCTCAAAGCCATACCAGCAGACGCCATTGCGGCTGAGTTACTCAAGGTACCACTCGGTACGCCGCTGTTAAACGTTGATCGGGTAGCCTATACCTACGGCGACCGGCCAGTTGAGTTGCGCCGCGCCTTATATGCCACTGAAAATCATCACTATCACAATGAACTTAGTTAACTGTAGGGTTAATCGCCAGAGACCTGCCGAACTCTTTTAGCCCAAACAGATAGAATCTTGGCTTTACCAAACATGACATACACCGTTGGAGAAGACACTAATGCCTGAAGCAACGCCAACTAAACGCTTTACCAATATCCACATCACCGATATTTTGCGCTACCGCTTGCCGGTTTCGGGCATCGTATCGATCTTGCATCGCGTCAGCGGCGCAATGATGTTTTTGCTGTTGCCCTTTATTTTGTATATTTTCGAGCTATCCATCACCTCGGAAATTTCCTTTGCTGTCCTTCAGGGCTTTGTCAGGCATTGGTTAGTTAAATTGCTGATTCTTGGTCTGTCGTGGGCCTACTTGCATCATTTCTGTGCTGGCATTCGTCACTTGGTGATGGATGCACACATTGGTTTAACAAAAGAGGGTTCAACCAAATCGGCGCGGTCGGTATTTTTTGTCAGCGTCCCTTTGGCCTTGCTGATTGCATTCAAACTGTTTGGAGATTTCTGAGATGGATAACAATATCGGACCCAAACGTCTGGTGGTGGGCGCGCATTACGGTTTAAGGGATTGGCTAGCCCAGCGCGCAACAGCCGTTGTGATGGCTGTATTCACGGTTGTGCTGCTCGTATTATTTTTGGGGGCAGCAGAATTCACCTATGAATCCTGGGCGGGGTTGTTTGCTCAGCAGTGGTTCAAGATTTTTGCATTTGTAACGTTTATGTCTCTCTACTATCACGCGTGGGTTGGTGTGCGTGATATCTGGATGGACTACGTCAAGCCCGTTGCGGTAAGACTGTTGTTACAAGTGCTGACAATACTCTGGTTAGTCGGCTGCGCCGGCTGGTCGGTACAGATACTGTGGAGAGTGTAACCGTGTCATCCATTAAATCAGCCATTCCATCACGACGCTTCGATGCCATCATCATCGGCGCTGGTGGTTCAGGTATGCGCGCGTCATTACAGTTGGCACAAGCTGGCCTAAACGTTGCAGTGCTGTCCAAAGTTTTTCCAACCCGTTCGCATACTGTTGCAGCGCAGGGCGGCATAGGTGCATCGCTGGGTAATATGTCAGAAGACAATTGGTACTGGCATATGTTTGATACTGTCAAAGGCAGTGATTACCTGGGCGACCAGGATGCGATCGAATTCATGTGTCGCGAAGCGCCCAAAGTAGTCTATGAGCTCGAGCATTTGGGTATGCCGTTTGATCGTAATCCGGATGGCACAATTTATCAGCGTCCATTCGGTGGACACACCGCTAATTTTGGTGAAAAACCCGTGCAGCGTGCGTGCGCAGCAGCCGACCGAACCGGTCATGCCATGCTGCACACACTGTATCAACGCAACGTGCAAGCGAAGACACATTTTTTCGTTGAGTGGATGGCAGTCGATATCGTGCGCGATGCCGATGGCGATGTAATCGGTGTCGTTGCGCTGGAAATGGAAACCGGTGAGGTCATGATGTTCGAGGCCAAGACCACCGTGTTTGCTACTGGTGGCGCAGGCCGTATCTGGGCTGCATCGACGAATGCATTTATCAATACCGGCGACGGTATGGGTATGGCCGCTCGTGCAGGCTTACCACTCGAAGATATGGAATTCTGGCAGTTCCACCCAACCGGCGTTTCTGGCGCTGGCGTATTAATCACCGAGGGTGTGCGAGGCGAGGGTGGAATTTTGATCAACAGCGAAGGTGAGCGCTTCATGGAGCGTTATGCGCCCACGCTGAAAGATCTTGCCCCGCGTGACTTTATTTCACGCTCTATGGATCAGGAAATTAAAGAAGGTCGTGGTTGTGGTCCGAAAAAAGATCACGTCTTACTCGACCTGCGTCACATTGGTGCTGACACCATACGCAAGCGTTTGCCGTCGATATTGGAAATTGGCCATAAATTTGCCAACGTGGATGCAACCCGTGAGCCAATTCCAGTTGTGCCTACCATTCACTACCAGATGGGCGGTATACCTACCAACATACATGGTCAGGTAGTCGCACCTAAAAACGGTGGTCAGGAAATTGTGCGCGGTCTGTATGCCATTGGTGAATGTGCTTGCGTATCTGTGCATGGTGCTAATCGTCTCGGTACCAATTCCTTACTTGATTTGCTGGTGTTTGGTCGTGCCGCAGGTAACCATATCGTGGCAAGCAAGCTCAAAGAGCAGCATCACAAGGCCATGCCGGCAGATGGTACCGATTTTGCGTTGTCACGTTTAGCGCACTTAGAAGCATCGACAGGTACAGAGCGTGTGCAGGATGTGGCCAACGATATACGCAAGACCATGCAACATTATTGCAGCGTGTTTCGCACCCAAGAGCTGCTGGATGATGGTGTTAAACACATCATGGATCTTGATGAGCGTCGCAAGCATGTCTCGTTCAAAGATAAATCCAAAGTATTCAATACAGCGCGCGTCGAAGCACTTGAACTCGATAACCTCATCGAAACTGCTAAAGCCACCATCGTCTCCGCAGCGGCACGCAAAGAATCACGCGGTGCACACGCGCACCGTGATCACGAAAAACGTGACGATGAAAATTGGATGAAACACTCGTTGTGGTTCTCCGATGGCAATCGACTCGACTACAAGCCAGTAGTGACTAAACCACTGACTGTTGAAACATTTAAACCCAAGGCACGTACCTTCTAAGCTCGGAAAAAATTATGACTCGTACTGTCAAATTCCAGATTTATCGTTACGACCCGGATAGGGACGCAAAACCCTACATGCAAGACCTTACGGTCACGCTGCTCGATACCGACAAAATGTTGCTCGATGCGCTGCAGCGTATCAAGGCTGATGTGGATGATTCTCTTGCGCTGCGTCGCTCATGCCGTGAAGGCGTCTGCGGTTCAGATGCCATGAACATCAATGGCAAAAATGGTCTTGCGTGCACCACCAATTTGAATGAACTGACCGAACCTATCGTCTTGCGTCCGCTGCCAGGTTTGCCAGTGATCAGAGATTTAATCGTCGATATGACGAACTTTTTTAAGCAATATCATTCGATCAAACCGTATCTGGTAAACACCACCATACCTCCAGAAAAAGAGCGCCTGCAGATGCCAGCAGAGCGTGAAGAATTAGACGGTCTCTATGAATGCATCTTGTGCGCGTGCTGCTCTACATCTTGCCCATCATTCTGGTGGAACCCAGATAAATTTGTGGGCCCAGCAGGGTTGTTGCAGGCGTATCGCTTCATTGCTGATAGTCGCGACGAAGCCACGGCAGAGCGCTTGGACAATCTTGAAGATCCTTACCGCTTGTTCCGTTGCCACTCGATTATGAATTGCGTTGACGTCTGTCCCAAAGGGCTCAATCCAAATAAAGCCATTGGCAAAATTAAAGAGCTGCTGGTTAGACGAGCGGTATAGTTGAATGACTAGCGTCAGGCATCAGGATGATCCAACGCGACGTGCACGCCTGCGCTGGCGTAGCAGGCGGGGATTACTGGAAAATGATCTGATACTGACGCGGTTTTTAGATTTGCACGAAGTCACATTGAGTGATGAAGAAGTTGATGCACTGACCCTATTGCTTGCGCTGACAGACAATGATTTGATGAGTCTGCTGCTAGGACAAAATGACCCTGAAGGTGATTTGAGTGTGCCGCATGTAAAAGCACTGTTGTTGCGTTTACGAGCTGCCTGAATACATACGTGTGGTTTCGTAGTGAGACGAACCCAACAAGATGCTGTGCGAACTTGATTATTTTTTGATTCAAAGGTGGAACCATGACCCAATCTGACACCAAAGCGACTTTGTCTTTTACCGACGGCTCGCCCTCTATCGATTTCCCTATCTACAAGGGCTCAATCGGACCAGACGTCGTTGATATTCGAAAGCTCTACGGTGCTACCGGTAAATTCACCTATGACCCTGGCTTCATGTCGACGGCGGCCTGTAATTCGTCTATCACTTACATAGATGGTGACAAAGGCGAACTCTTGTATCGAGGCTACCCGATTGAACAGTTAGCAGTGAACTGCGATTTTCTGGAAACGTGTTATCTCCTTTTGAATGGGGAGCTGCCTAACACGAACCAGAAAGATACCTTCGTCGACACCGTAACGCATCACACCATGGTGCACGAGCAGATGCAATTCTTCTTCCGCGGTTTTCGTCGTGATGCGCATCCTATGTCAGTGCTGGTGGGTACCGTTGGTGCACTAGCCTCGTTCTATCACGACTCGCTCGATATCAACGATCCACATCATCGTGACGTATCCGCGATTCGTTTGATCGCCAAGATGCCTACCCTAGTGGCCATGGCGTATAAATATTCAATAGGTCAGCCGTTTATTTACCCGCGAAATGATTTGTCCTACAGCGCAAACTTCATGCGCATGATGTTTGCGACACCGGCTCAAGATTACAAAATCAATGACGTGTTAGTGCGTGCATTAGATCGCATACTGATATTGCATGCCGATCATGAACAAAATGCGTCAACGTCTACCGTACGTTTGGCAGGTTCATCAGGCGCCAATCCATTTGCGTGTATCGCTGCGGGTATTGCGTGCCTGTGGGGCCCAGCACACGGCGGCGCCAACGAAGCGGCGCTCACCATGCTCAAGGAAATTGGGTCGATCGACAATATTCCAGCCTTTATTGCACAAGTCAAAGACAAGAATTCAAATGTGAAGCTGATGGGCTTCGGTCACCGCGTCTATAAAAACTTTGATCCGCGTGCCAAGCTTATGCGCGAAACTTGTCATGAAGTCTTGAACGAACTCGGTCTGCAAAACGATCCCCTTTTCAAACTAGCTATGGCACTAGAAAAAGTTGCTTTGGAAGACGAATACTTCGTTTCCCGTAAGCTGTACCCGAATGTCGATTTTTACTCAGGCATCGTGCAATCCGCTTTGGGCATCCCTGTGTCACTGTTCACCGGTATTTTCGCCATGGCGCGAACCGTGGGCTGGATTGCTCAGTGGAATGAAATGATTTCTGATCCAGAGCAAAAGATAGGTCGTCCGCGCCAGTTGTTTGTAGGTTCGCCTAGACGTGATGTTGCGCCCATAGCTAAGCGTTAACGCTTCATTTTTGATTGACCAAAAACGGGCTGCGGCCCGTTTTTTTTCGCCTGATTTTAGCGCTGCTGTAGTGAAGAAGAATAAGTACGCATCACCGGCAAATCAGGGGAAAGTTAAATTCGAGGAGATCTCATGCGGTTGCACTCGACCCAAAATTACAGCATGAATTAATTTTTATTGAACAAAAACAATTTTAAAGTGACATATGAGCTCTTAACAAGGGGGTTTTATGGTGACAAATAATGTTGCCGTTAAAGAAGTTAAATATCCAGGTGAGCTTACGCATTATGGGATGGGAATCCACCACACATCACAACCGCCATTAATGTCTTATGCAACACTTAAAATAGCAGCAAGTGATGTGAAAAAATATCTTTCTGTGGATGAACATAAAAAGCGTGTTCGTCAGTTGCACGATGAAATTTTGCGTTACGGTGATTACACTGAGCCTCAACTGCAACCTTCAATTTTGCTCGATCTGTGGGGTATCTGGGTAAATGACAACGTAGCGAATCCAGATGCGGATATTTTTGTAAGTTGCCTTGAAGCGCTAGTCTATGCTGAGAATGATGCAAGTATCTCTTATCGTGGTTGGAATCAATGGCTACAAAATTATCATAATCTCACCAAGGTGGTTGAAAGGATCTTTCAAAGCAAATACACCGATGAGCGCTATGACATGATAGGTGCGCTCATCCCCATCGTTAACCTCGACGGCCTAGCGATTCTTATGGATGCAATTGACCGGTTTAATGACAGAAATGACTATGCGTCGTTGTTCGCGAAAGCAAACGTAGCATTAGATAGTTTGAAAAAGAGTCATGCTGATACTGCAAAATGGATTGAGCTCAAGCGACGTTTTAATGATTTTGTTGATGCTACTCCTTTCCACATGGAAATTGAGCGCATTATCAATGAAGGTCAACAGCTTTCTGCAATACGAGCGAGATTAAGAAATACAGAGAAGGGTGCTGCAGAAAGTCAAACTAAAGCGAAGGCCGAGATACATAACACCGAACCTGGAAGCGAATGGAAGCAATGGCGACTTGAAAGGGCGAAAGACCATTACCAGTTCAGGTTAAAAAACCATCATGTCGCAGTCGAGCGCATACTTTCTTCGGCAAAGTCTGTTCCAATTGAACAGGCTGCTGCAGCGCTGGCGCGGCTGCGCCGCAGCTTATCTGGAGAGGACCCGCAATTTGGCGAGCAAGGTAGCCAGAACTTAAACCAGTTCGTGCGAGAACATCTACCTTCGGCTCAAGCGAGTTACGCTGTATTAATTAGAATTTAATTCGGTAGCGATAAGTAGTCTTGTAGTCTGTACTGACAAAAAAACGGGTTGCGGCCCGTTTATTTTCGTCTGATTCTAGCGCTATTAGAAAGGTAGGAGATTGGGGTTGCCCGCTGGGGCTCAAAGCGAAAGTTAAATCCGAGGAAATTTCAATCAACTCCACATACCACCTAAATGAAAAGCAATGGAATTCTTATTAAAAAAAATCAATTTTTCAGTCGCATATGAATTCCAAAAAGTAATATTTATATGACTGCAAGGAATTTTGGGGCTAAAGAAGTTACCTATCGAGAAAACTCTCCACGAGGTCGGTTGAGGATCGGTAGCTCAACACGACTAACCGATGCGCGATACGTTGATTGTTTGGAACTAATCAACCAGATGATTCACTCAATTTCTTTCTACTTAAGGAGAAAGAGATGCGATCAACATCAAAAACGAGCCAACTGCTGACCTTACATGACGATGCGCTGACAGAAGTTGCGCTCAGACTGCCTGCGGTCAAATCAAAAAGGCCGTGGAGTGACATGAATAGTTTGGCGACAACCTGTGTACGTTTGTATGAATGGAGAAAAACAAAAGTTAACGACGATGTTAATAGGGAATGGAATAGAGTAAAGAAGAAAGTTTTTGGGACAAATGATTGGAGAATTGGATTAAAGACTGTTATTCGTGATTATAAAAATTCACCGATAAAATTGTTTTGTGAACCTATACTTCGAAAAATAAATACAAAAATTAAATCTTCAGAAAAAAATATAAGCCATAACGAATGTCGAAAATTAAAAAATCAGATTTTTTTTCATCGTGAAAGCGTATCTATAAAAGAAATCAAAGATGTGATAGAGGTGAATAAAGATTCAAGTGGGAATACAAAAAATAAAATTATGTCGAAATTCCCGTTATTTTTGACCACACTCAAAAGCACGGATCGGCAAAAGGCTTTGCGAATGATGTTTAATTTTCTTGATATAGAAAAGGATCATGGTCGAAAAGGCAAATTAAAAGATTTAATTGACGAAATCAAAGAATCGCTGAACGATGACCATCAATCAGAAATTCTCATAGAACTTGGGCTATATTCTCGAGGATTACACTCATATAATCCTGACATAGAAAAGG
>Ga0315909_10006794_pt1 | contig 12877 bp, 20 predicted proteins | sample LakEriMetagenome_11_FD_203527 | JGI IMG/M metagenome (GOLD analysis project Ga0315909, IMG submission 203527) | Freshwater fungal communities from buoy surface, Lake Erie, Ohio, United States - Buoy 2 MA125 | ecosystem: Environmental > Aquatic > Freshwater > Lake | place: USA: Lake Erie, Ohio...
GGACTGTCAAAGATGACTTTTGAGCCATCTCCAAATTAGCCATTAGAGTTTTACAAGGTCCACACCAAGTGGCAAACATATCAAGTACAAAACTTTCTTTATTTTGAATTTTTTCTTTAATCTGTGATGAAGTAATTTGTTCCATATTCTATAATTAGTTTTTTTTCTTTAAAAGAGAGTTCAGAAATATTTTAACTGCATTGATGTTATCAGGATTGAAATAACACTCTACTCTATAGTGATTATCTACTCCACTTTGTTTTAAATATAAATAAAAGGGGATTTGAGTTTTATAAATCAATTCTTTATTACCACCATCAGGATATACCTGATTGACAAAGACCAATAGCATCTTCTCCAATTTTTCCTTTTCTATTGTAACATCATTTATAGATAGGACTGAAAGTACTGTCTCAGTTTTTTTTTCAATCATTTTGATGTATTTGGGCGTACGAATTGTCATAAAGTTAAATTTAATAATGAATATTAAAAAGGGGAGGTTTCCCTCCCCGTAATTTTAGCAGTAGGTGTCTGCTAGTTCCCAAAGTTTTGTGTTGATTTTGTTGACAACATTAAAGTTACTCAAACTACGAACACGAGAGTTACGACCACCAACAGTACGGTAAGGGTCACCACCACGAACCAACTTCTCTTGAGCCACGTTGAACACCTTCCAAAGAGAATTTCCTTCGTCTTCAACACGTAATGGTTTCAAGAGTGTCTCCAAATTAAATGTGGGAACAGAATTGTTTTCCCAACGAAGCATTGTCGCCTTTGTCATAAAGTCACGAGACTCACCTTCAGTCAAGATTTTCGATTGGAATTTTTCAACCGAGGTTGTGAGAACAGGTAAACGTTTTGCAAACTCATCGGTGATTCGGCGAATCTCACCAATGTTGATGTTCTTATGACGGATAGTAAATTCATCCGCAACTGACTGAGGTACAGTCAAACCATTTGAACAAACCAATCGGTACAATCCAGCACCGATGGTAAGTTGGCGAGAACCGTCGTGAGAATTCTTGATGATAGCCTGAACCAAAGAATCACCTACTTTGGGAAGTTCACCGTGACTCATACGGAGTTGGTGAGAGTTATGAATCCCTTTACCCGTTTGGCGAGCTTCGGAAACCTTCCAACCTTCTTGGTCGAACAATTCCAAAACATCCACAGTCGGGATGAAAGAATATTTGTTGCTCATCTTGGTAGATGGGGTAGATGCAAATACTGCCGGAGCAAAAGATTTGATTTGGGAAATGTCAAGTGTCTTCATTGTGTAGTTGTTTAACACCACGAAGATACAACAATTTTCAGTTCAGACAAATTTTACCGTAAGAATTTTCAAAAAATATTGAGGGTTCCTTTTTTTTTGGGGGAACACCGTTTAGTTTGACACAAATATCTATATACTGATTCTGAGTTAAAGGAATCTCCTCACCCTTTTCAACATTACTTTCAGCAACAAGTTCTATTAACTTGTAGAACTCTTGTTTCTTACTCAACGGTATTAAGTTTTTTAAGTCTTCTTCATTGGAGTCAAAGAATTTCTTAACTCCAGCCAAATAGATTTTCACATCAACATTCATACACCCGGAATATAAGGCTTTAGAAGTTAACTTAAAAGAGATTAGTCTTCTTCTGTTTCAGGATTAACCTCCGAGAAATCAATGTATGCCGGATTACCTCCTGTGGTGATTGTGTTCACACCCTCCCTTGAGAACGCAGGTCCCAAATTATTAAAAACTTGTTCTGAACCTTTAAGACCCAAGATTTGTAACTTAGGAAGTTCTGCCATACACTCAGGTAAAGTTCTTAGATTTGGGTTATCAATCAAGCTTACAAATGATAAATTATTACACTGACATATTTGTTGTGGGATTGAACTTACACAGTTTCTTAAAGAAAGGTAAATCAAGTTTTTGAATCTTCCGATTGTATCGGGAATTTTAAGGTCAACTTGAGTTCTGTCAGGAACTGATATTGTAATTTCTCTTAGGTTATCAGGTACACTTGAGAATAATTCATCCAAACCATATAAAGCAACAAATTTACCCACCGCTCCGTGTTCAAAATCAGTAATTTTCAAAGCTCCACCTGACGCACCCTCAGTAAGACCTTTAGCAAATTCATCCTTAAAGAATGGTTTGATTTCAGCCATAGGTCCATTCAGAGTGTTGATTAAATCAATACCTCTATCATCTTTATCCATAAATGAATTACTTTGGAAATGGAATTGATATCTATTAGCCGGTAATCCAGATTTTTCACCATACTTAGTATCCGTGTTTGGAAGAATGACGTACAAAGGACCTCTATTACAATATGTATTTTCAAAATAACTTAGACCAGGTGTGGAAGTACACCAGTTTGTTTCTCCAATAGCCGATTTCAAATTATATCCTCCGAAGAAACAAGCAGCATCTTTACCTATTTGACCACAGTCACTAATTTTGACTACAGTCCATTGTTTCCCTCTGAAAACAACTTCAGAACCTGGATATTCGAATGTCTTTTTAGCCTCTTCTTTTTCCTCTGCAGTCCCTTTAGTTTTTTCCAACTTGAAGGGTCTCATTAAGTCTTCCAATTCTTCAACAGAGATGTTTGCAATATTTCTTTTGTCAACAGGTAATCTTCCCTTAAATCTTTCAAACTTTTTGAGTTCATCAGGAAGTTTATAAAGGTCTTCCATAAACCTCTCTCTCATCTGTTTTAATTCGGCCTCGTAACCTTGGTCACCTGGTTGTCTTTCAGTGCGTACATTAAGATATTGTTTAATAAGCCAAGGGGTATACCCACCGACTTTAACTTTATTCAAGTCGTCACCTGTAGCGGTGGTAATGTCGACGTTGTTCAATCTTGACGTTGGGTCGGCCTCGATTAGTTCGAAAAAAACTTCTTTGGGGATTTTATTTTTTTCTTTCTCCATTTCCTTAGGAGACAGTTCCTCACCTCTTTTACGAGGTTTTTTTACAAATTTATCCATCAAGACTTCAAATCTCGAAGCTTCAAGAATCATATTTCTTAAAAGGTTAGTAAATTTCATATTAGTCGAATTCTTTCACAATAAATATACAGTCAAACAATAATTAACGATAATTCATAATAAGTAACTCTTCACCAGCATTTTGAGTCTTACCTTTGGAAGCACCTGCAGCTTTTGCAAATGACTTTTTTTGCCAATTATATTGATTTTCAGGGAACCATTGGTGAAGAAGTTCGAAATCATAATAGGATAGTGAAAACTTACCTTGAACATTTTGGAGACAGTTTGCTAATCTTTCGTGGTCATCTCTATCAAAGTCGTGATTAGAATAATAGTTTTCAGTTTTCCAATACGGTGGGTCTAAATAAATGTAAGTTGACTCTGAATCATACTTTTGAATCACAGTTTCAAAGTCCATATTTTCAACGTCTGAAATTTTAAGAAAGTGGTCAAGCCAATCAGGTTTAGATAGTTTGTCCCTAAAAGTCAAAAACTTGGACTTGTACATACCTTTTAAATCTATGAAGTTTGATGATTCGGGTTTGGAACCACTGAATACAGATGTCAAAATGTATGCATACTTAGCTGCCACATCATAGTCAGGATAGTTTATTGTAAAACCACTTCCGTATAATTCAGATTGATAGGTCTTAAACTGTTCACGGTATAAATCTGAAGTGACTGTGACACCTAACTGTTGACAGGGAATTGAATTTACAGAACGTAAAAGTTCTGTTGGGTTTTGTAGACACCTAAACAAATTGTAATTGAGTGGATTGAAATCATTATACACGACCTTGTTTAGATTAGGGTATTTTTTCAAATCCATATTATAAAAACACCAAAACATTCCTCCGAATGTTTCAAGATATGTTTCCATATCTGTCGGATAGTAGTCTACTATCCATTTACCAATTTTACTTTTTCCGCCGATATAACTTAACATACGTTTTCTTTTTTACAAAGATAAATCTTTGAGTCAATAAAAGCAAGCCCCAATGTTAAATTTTTTTCGAAATTGATAAGTGTTAATACAATCTTATATTTATGTTAAGAAGGTGTTAACACTTTCCATAAACCAAAAATAAATAAACTAATATGAAAAAGATAATTTTGGTTATAATGATGGGACTTATGGTTATACCGTCATTCGCACAAAGCGTTAAAGGAAAGAAGAAACACAGAAGACAACAACAAACTGAAGTTATGTCTGAAGTGAGACCAATTCATAGAGAGCGTTGGGTAGAGAAAAATGGAAAATACTATGTTATTGTTTCAAGAACTACTATCACAGCGGAGGACTATAGAAAAATCCGTGACTCGAATAGATAATTACTTATAACAATTTTTGTAAGGGCGGCAAGACGCTTTTTGAGAAAACCCCATCTTGCTACACGGGGTTTTTTTACAATAAGATTGTTTCATTTTTCTTGGTTTCTTGAATTCTTTTTCAAGTATAAACTCTTTTAAGACTTTTCTTATCAATCCTTCCATATATAATAAATACTATGGCTTGTCAAGATTGCAAAAAAACTTCAGTAACTAACTTTACGACAAAACAACTACTACAAACTTTAGTTGGTTTTTACATTGTTGGTTCAACAATTTATACTACGGTTCAACTTTTTCAGTGGATTGCAGACTTCTTTCGAACCTAACGTTCAGTCTGACTATCATATCACCACCTTGGAATCCTTTACCCTTTAGTCTCAAAGGTTTGGTAGTATCGAATTGTTTCGGTGCGCCTATTTTCAAATCACCATCTGGATGTGGAACTTTATAATAGTCCTCTTTTAAATCATCTAAGTTAAGAAACAAGTTGTAAACCAGTTCATCATTAAATTTTTGGAAACCATCGTTTTCAACTAAATTCACTTGTAAAACTAAATCACCATACATACCCTGTTGAAAGTCTCCCTTTTGTTCCAACTTGAAAAATTGACCATTATCACTTCCCGATGGTAAGTTAACAGAGATTGATTCGAAGTTTTTCTTTGTTCCAACACCAGCACAACTGTGACAATACCTTGTCAGGATATAACCTCGTCCCTGACAACGGGGACAAGCTTGTCTTATTTGTTGTTGGAAGAAACCTGAACCTAAAACCTGAACTATTACACCCGCACCTGAACAATGTGTACAAACCTGTTGGTCCCCCCCTTTTCCATTACAATCATTACAAGCAATATCCCTTTGATAGTTTATTTGTTTGGTAACTCCTTTATATGACTCGAATACATTGATTGATACTTTGATTACTTTATCGGGAACTCGTCTTTTTTGATTACCTCCCTGAAACATATTTTTAAAGAATTCTTCAAATTGAGAACCATTGAAAGGGTTATTTTTTTGAGAAAGGTATTGTTCTTTTTTCTCAGGGTCTGTAAGAACGGTATAAGCTTCGGCTATGTCTTTGAATTTTTCTGCTCCTTCAGGGTTTACATCTGGGTGATATTTCTTAGATAAAGCTCTATAGGCTTTCTTAATTTCCGCATCAGATGCATCTTCACTCACTCCTAAAATTTCGTAATAATTCTTCATTAGATGGTTGCTAAGTACTTTGTTGTGTTATTCAAGGATAACGTTAAGAGAAAAATAATAAAGAAATTCTCAAATCTCAAAAATGCTAAAGATTTTTTTGAAAATCTGAAAAACAAATCACAAGAAGTTTCTTTTCCTAAGAAGTTTGAAAACGGTAAACCTTGTACTTTTGCAATCGGATTAATCTCTGAAGGTAACTCCAACAACGAATTGGTTTTTATTAAGGATGATTTTGGTAGAAACATTAAAGTAAAGTTTGATGATGATAAATTCAGTTTGTTGGGAATTTCACCATACAACATTGAGGAGGAGTTGTTTGACGTTAAGAAAAAAACAAAGATAACTTTAGATGAGATTTTAAACTATCTTAAAGGTGTTGATACCCTTAAAGTGGTATACTGTTTAAATAACAAAGTTGTAATTCAAAAAGATGAGGAGTTTAGACTTTTTTCTTTGAAGACTGAAGAAGAATCTATAAGGTTCATAGAATCCCTTGCCGAGAGATTTTATGCATTGAAAAGAAAAGATTGTATGTTTGTTACTGATACAAGTACACCTCAGAGGAAATATCTTTTGAAACTATTATCAGACAACGGTTTCGATAAAAGAAGTCTTTATAGAAAGTTTACGACTTTTCCTCGGTCAACATAAAATGGAAGTCCACTCCCGAGATTTCAATAGTAAATTGTTTGTGATGATGGTCGATTTCTCTGAATTTGGAAATCATTTTTTTGTAGTCGTCGTCTTTTAATTCATATACAACGATGGCTTCACCATTTGGAAATATATCCGTGATGTAATCGGAAAGAAGAGCTAACTTTTCTAATTCCCCCAAAGTAGGTTTTTGATTTTCGTCCATAGGGTTTCTTTTTTCTTTTTGAATAAATCTTCTTTCTTAATTTTCAATAACTGTTCTGCGAATAGTTTTTTTTCTCTATCTAATTCTGTTTGGTCTTTAGATTTCTCACTCTTCAACCAATTCAAAAGTCTCTCCTGTTCCATCTTTTATTTCAGGTAAAATAGGTTTATCTGAGAATTTAAATTCCAATGTTTTCAAAGTATCCAAATCTTTTTTGTCAAATGTAACTCTAAGGTTCTTAACCGCCTCTTCAAACATTTGATTTTTGATTTCTTTTTCTTTGTTGAGTCTAATAATTTTTTCGATTGCCGAAACAGTTTTTTCGAAACCAATCTCAGAGAATTCACACACAAAACTAATACCTCTTTGACCTTCAACATTAAGTTCATAGGGTACGATTTGTGCAACTTCTTGGACTGACTTTGGTATGCCCCAAGAAGTAGGTAAGGTCAAATCCATTGATATGTGTGTGTCCAACCTTCTTACTGAAAGAAGGTAATCTTCAAATTTAATAAGGTGACTATATAAGTTCATATACTCAAAATATAGGTTAAAACATAACTAATGGAAAGGCCCAAAAATAATAGGTTCCTGTTGGTTGGTCTTGGTTGATTACCCAACAGGACACCTAAAAACAAAATAGTACCTCTCACTAAAGTTAAACAACAAAAAATGAATAAGAATAAAAATAGTGAGTCAAAACTTAACATTTTAGTCCTTTTTCGAATCTTCCAAGATTTCTACTCTCAACTGTTGAAGAAGATTTTTTAATTCTTGGCAACCTTTACGTGCTCTGGTTCCAGCGCTTTTGTTTCCTTTGTAGAACTTCTCTGTATCAACTGAAAGTGTTTCAGTAAGTTCCTTAATTTTTTTTAATGTTTCCATTTCAATAAAAATAATTTTTGTTTATTAGTTATGGGAAATTTAATCCCAGTGTATCAAAAATCAATATTATACGTGAATTACAGTCCTATTAAATACTTTATAAATTTCCGTAATTATATCTAAATCTGATTTTACAAACACTTTGTCTATGTCAAATAAGTCAGTCACAAACAATTTTACCGCACTTCTTATTTCAGAATCTTTTTGATAATAAAAACTATCTAAAAAAAATGTCTTAACATAATCTTTGTGTTCACCTTCGGAATCAATGAGAATATTTTCTTTTTCAAATCCCTCTAAAGTTTTTTTCCAACACCAGTCAAAATGATTTGTAATGTCGTCATCTGACATTCTAATTTTAGTTTCAATTGTCTGCTCACCCAAATAAGTTTCTAAAACCAACGTGGTTAATGACTCAACTATATCCCCATACAATTCTATCTTCTCAGGTATCATATTATGAACACTGAACCAAATATCTACTTCGTCTTTGGGTACGGGTACCATCATCCAATTATAAAAATTCTCCATAGGGGTCTATGGAGAATTTAAACTAAAGTTATATTTTCTAAACAATTACTGTGTCTTTTTGTTGTATTGAACAAGTGTTTTCATTTTTGTAATTTCCTCTTTCAATACTGCTTCAGACTTTTCTACTGACTCGAGTTTCTTGAATAAGTCCTGCGATTTTTTAGCACCCTTTTTAAGTGCTAAACTTCCATCCTCGGTTTCTTCACCAGCTTGGTCGACTGGTTGAGGGTATCTCTTATATGAAGCATTCATTTGTTCCGCTCCGTACACATTATCTTTGAAGTTTTTGTACATCTTTTCACCCAACTCAGAAGGAACTACGTTACCTAAAGCATTTCCATCCTCATCTTTTGTCGCATTTCCTGTTTTAGATGAACCTTTGATGTTAGCCTCAATCCACTCGTCATTAGGTTTAATTTCATCGTAAACCAAATTGGTCATCCCTGGATATGCAAAGTCCTCGATGTACTCTTCAACAGCATCTGAACCAACGTAAGCCTTCTTTTTCATTTCACCAAGTTCTCCGTTTCCTTGTGGAAAATTTTCAGGGTTCATCGAATAATCACCTTTAGATTGGTCCTTGAGATAAGTCTTCATCTTTTTAACAACGTCATCTATGTGTGAATCGTTGATTTCTTTATTACTTTTTTCAACTTTATTCAAATCTGTTTGAGCTGTAGATTTTTTCTTTTCGATATTTGTTTTTTGTTCTTTCACGAGCATTTCAATTAAATCAACGATTTCATCTTCAGTCAGTTGGAAACTTTCAGACACTTTAGCTTTACCCTTACCAGGCCAATCTTTTTTAGCTCTTTTAGCGAAATATAATTGACTCATTTTGGTTTTGTCTTTGTCAGAAACTTTACCGTCTTTTTCCTTGGTCTTTTCGTTTTTTTCTTTTAATTTTTTGATTTCATCATCTATTTGAGCAATAGTCATTTTTGAATATTGACCAGTTTTTTTAACCTCAACATCACCTTTCCACTTTTCTGTAACTTCTTTTTTGTGGTCACATTTACAGTTTTTCATACCACACTTGTCACAAACTTTTTCTTTCGATTCTCTAACGGGATATGATTTACCGTCTACCTCAAAAGATTTCTTACCTTCTTTTTTAGCTTGTGCCAATGCACCTGAAAAAGCGTTTCCTTCAGTGGTTTCATCTTCCTCATTAAATTCTTTAGCAACTTTATGAGCGTATTTATAACCCACGTTTTTAACTTCTTTCTTTCCTTTAGGTGTAATATTTGGACTGTCAGTTGAGAAGTCACCATAACCCTCAACACCCTCCAAATCATCATCACCCATAGTATACTCTTTCACATTTTTTTTCTTTCTGAGTAATCTGAAATCTGCGGCGTCAATTTTACCTTTTGGTTCGGCAACATCAAGTTTACTTTGTTTACCGTGTAGTTTTTCAGTTGTTTCCATTTTTTTTTGGATTTCAGAAACAATCTTATCGGCTTTAGATTCCAAAGCTTCGTTTAACGCTTTCTCAACCACAGAGTCTAAGTATTTTGAAAAATTCTTCATTTTATTTTTTCTTTATAAATATCCATTGTACAACAATAGATTAGTTTTTATTTTTCTTCTTAAAGTTGTTATATAGAATTCTCCTGATAATCTGTTCCTCAACACCAATCTTTCTACTAACTGAACTTATTACACTCTCAAGAGTTTCATTTTCATAAATTTTTATGGCACCGGCACCTTGATTACAATATGGGAACTTTGTGCATTTTTCTTTGACCTTAACAAACTTACCACCTTTATACAACGGTTTTTTACCACCTCTCCAATTCTTACTGTTTTTTGGTAAAAAAGCTGGAGTCTCGTAACTTCCAACGGAACCACTCCCTGTAGCCTCATTCGCCTCGATTTTTTTCAATTTGTTGTAATAGTCGGGGTCCTCAAATAAATGGTCTTTTGCAATCTCAAAAGCTACCTTTGGGTCTGAGGTGTGTTCTAATTCAACTTTAGTGCCTTTGACAATCTCTTTTTGAAGATGGGATAACATTTTTTCGGATTCTTTAGGACTATGTTTTTTTGCAATGTCTTTCAAACTTTTACCTTTAGCCAATCCTCCAGGTATTTTATCACCCTCTTTCATTTCTTCATTTGAAAACAAAGGACCCGAGAATGCTCCCGCAGAAGCCGCCCCTGTGGCTTCAACTGTTTCTCCTTCAACCGCTTGGGTGTACTTAACCATATCCTTAATCGTGTCAGAATTTAAACTAACATTTGATTGTTCAGTATAAGCTTTCATTATACCCTGTTTAAATAACTCTGAACTATTTCTCATAGATTATGCGTTTCTTAATCTTGGTTCCCAATAAGAACGGTTCATCCACATAAATTGGTAAAACTCCCTGAACATTTTAAGTGTGATTTCCTTAATATCACCTTCGAGTTTACCTCTTTTAATTTCTTTAGCAATTTGGTCCATAAGTTTGTCTTCGAATTGCTTAATAGTATTAACATTCATAAAGTTTTTTATTTCTTTACGAACCAATACTTCAATCTCTTTAACTTCTGAACTTGTTAGTGCCATTACTTTGTTATATATAAATAGGTTAAACCTCCAATTATTACACCATAAAGTATTCTACCAAATGTTCGTTTGGCTTTCAACTTTTTAATTTCTTTCTGTGCAATTTTTAACTCATCCTGATAAATAGATGTTTTTTTTCTCTCTTGCTCGATAAGACTAATATAGTTTTGTTCTTTTACTTTAAGTGTGGTGATAATTGTATCCTGAAAATTTGTTTTGTTTTCAAGTTCTTTGATATGCCCATTAGCCAGTTTAAGTTGAACAAAACAAGAATCTCCTCTAACCAAGTCTTTAGCAACTTGTTTTGCAACTCGTACAGGTAAAAGAATATTTTCTGTATCAGTATAAGTTTGGGTAACGGTTTGTGAAAAACTGGGTAAGCTCAGTGTGAGAATACTGAGTAATAGAATTAATTTTTTTACCATAGTCATTTGATACTTGTATTTTAGTGTTTTTGATTATTTCGATATTATTGTCGACCTCTTCAACCTGAGATTCATACTCTTCAATCTTATTTTGTAAACTAATTTGTTCTTGTTCAATTTTTTTAATCTCAGTATTAATTTCATCAAGTTTTTTCTGTGAATCTTCACTGATTTTAAGTGATGGTGTCAAGACATAGATAACCCAATAAAGAATAAAAAGAAAAACGATTCCCTTGAAAATCGTTTTGTAGTTTTCTTTTATAAAATTCAATATTTGTTCAAAATTAATCTTCATCTGCAATTGTTTGTTTTTTTGATGCTAAAACTTTGGACCACTTACTCTTAAACTTTTCAAAGAAACTTTTCAATTTATTAATAGTCTCAAGGGTGTCATCATCAACTTTTAGCATATTTCCATTTATGTATGTACCGCTACTTTCTCCAATGGTATAAATAAAATCCAAATCTCTGTCAATAATTTTTCCACTCCACTCAACTGTAGTTGGATAAACATTTAGTTGATTAAAGTCCACCAAGTCAGATACTTCTTCAGTGAAGTCATCCATTGTCTCTTGGAATGCTACCTTATCATCTGTAGTGATATCAGTGTCGGATTTATCCTTACCGTGTATTGCAATGATTCCCCCCGACACTCTGTATTTTTGTACATAATCATCATCAGCTTCTTTTTCCCCACTTACTTTTGGAGAGGTTTCATATTCCTCCTCATCATCGTCTATTTTATCTTCGATGCTTTTAGCAACGTTGTACGGACCTAATTTTTCGGCATTAAGTTGTTCAATTAACATACGAGAGTTGTTTACCAACTTTTTAATTTCATCGTATCTTTCGTTCATAAGATTACTCATTTTCTATTTTTGTTTTGAAAGTCTCAAAAGGAAATGCTGGACTTAAATCTGTAAACCTTGAGTTGAAATTACTTCTCGATGCAATACCTTTGAAGTTTTCAATCCCCTCGATTTTTGTATTATGTCCTACAAATTTATTTGGTATTGAAAATTTCTCACACAAATCCTTACACAGTTCTACAGTTTTGTCAACCTGTATGTCTGTATAAGGTTGCCACAAGAAATAATCTCTCCATTTCTTTTCGTAGACCTTATCTTTATAAATATTACCAATCCAATTCAAAAAAGTGTCGGACAAGGGTTTTTTGTTCATCCAACCCAAATTTTCCAAACAAACAATAATGTGTTGTTTTTTTATGTCCTTGTCGATGAGATAATTGGAGGTGTAGTTCGGTGATAGTATTTCAATTAATCTACCATCCCTTGTTATTACATAGTGGGGAAGTTTATCATACTTACCACTATTTCTAAATTTAAGGGAGATTAGGTACTCCCCAATCTCCCTTGATGTGTGGCAGAGAATTATCTGCCCTTTTTCTTTAAGTTTTTTTTCAGTTTTGAAATTACCGTATGTAATTGTATCAACCATTTCTTCCCGAGTAGGACAGACGGTTTATTTCGGATTGACCTGAATTGTCTTCACCTTTTTTCTTTTCCATATCATTCAATATCTTTTGAAGTCTGTCTATTTCCTCTTGGTTAGGGTTGTACTTACTTTTTTCTATATCCTCAATGTCCTTAGCTTCTTTTTTACCAGCTTCAATAGAAAGTTCGTCTATGTTTGATGGGTCAAGGTTTTTAAATTTGTCCTGTTCTTCAAATTTAACTAACATATGTAAGAAAGACAAGGAAATAAGTGGTAACATCCCGCCACCAAAAAATGCCAAGAATCTTTTATGTGACACTAAGTTACCCGATTCTACACCAATATAACTAACAATCGGGTCAACCATTTCAACCCAGTCTTGGAACATAGTTGAATTTATATCAATATACTGATAAGCAAAGAATATATTTCCCAAAAATTGAATCAAAGTAACAATACCAAATGGAAAATAAACTTTACGACCCATATTAGCACTAAGAGCCGCTAACGCGGAAAGTGCCGCAATCTCAATACCCACTGATAGGTAGATTGCCCAACTCATCGGGTTGGTAATACCATACCAAGTTGTTACGTGTGATATTGATACGAACGCAACGGTAAGAATTGGTACAATAAAAGCTGTGTAG
>Ga0315909_10006796_pt1 | contig 12872 bp, 20 predicted proteins | sample LakEriMetagenome_11_FD_203527 | JGI IMG/M metagenome (GOLD analysis project Ga0315909, IMG submission 203527) | Freshwater fungal communities from buoy surface, Lake Erie, Ohio, United States - Buoy 2 MA125 | ecosystem: Environmental > Aquatic > Freshwater > Lake | place: USA: Lake Erie, Ohio...
GACCAAGAAATTTCTAAATTAGAAAAATAATGAAAAAAATATGGAATTGGGTGGTTGAACACCCAAACAGAGCTATGTTCTTAGTTCCAATCTTATTGGTTGCAGGGATATCAATATCACACGTTGTTTCTTGGTATAACTTAGCTAACCCAATAAGTTGGGCAATATACTTATCGATAGCTATTGAGATTGGTGCAATGACCGCATTGGTTGCTGCGACCAACAAAATTAAAGGTGGTGTGTGGTTTATGTTTGGATTAATAACATTCATTCAAATGATAGGTAATATCTTTTTCTGTTATAAAGAAATTGATGAGACAGGTGAACTATTCAAGTCGTGGATGGAATTAACCGGACCGGTATGGGAAATGTTAGGTTCAAAGGCTAATGATGTTATCGCGATGAAAAGATGGTTGGCATTTTTAGAAGGTGGACTACTTCCAATTATTTCATTAACATCTTTACACTTCTTCACCAAATATGATGGGGGTAAAACTGATACGACAGAAGTAAAAGAAATAATTAAAGAGATTATTTTGGAAAAAGAGATAATCAAAGAAGTTCCAATAGAAGTTGAAAAAATTGTTGAGGTTGAAAAGATAGTTGAAGTAGAAAAAATTGTCGAGGTTGAAAAAATAGTTGAAGTTCCGGTTGAAGTAGAGAAAATTGTAGAGAAAATTGTTGAGGTACCAGTATTCCAAACAATTGAAGAAGAAAATGAATACATAGAACCCGTTAAAATTTCAGAATTACCTGAAATTATTGAACCTGAAAAAGATGATATTATTAGATTAAGTTACGTTAAACCGACCTCAGATAAATAAATTTTAACTTATTTGGGATGACTGATATAGTAAAATATGGTGATTTCAAACCATTGGGGAAACAAAAAAAGAAACATCAAATAATACTTACCCATACTTCAAGGAATTTGGGTGAGTATTTAATGATGTTAAAATATCGTTACAATGGAAATTTTAAAAGAATTCCAAACTACTTAATAACGAGAGAAGGGGAAATTCTCAAACTTTTAGAGAATAATGAACATACCGAATTTTTCCCCGAACCAAACATTAATAGAAATTCAATTATAATATCATTAGAAAATTTAGGGTGGTTACAAAAAGAACCGCTAACTGACCATTACATTAACTGGATTGGGGATATTTATAATGGTAAGGTGTTTGAACGGAAGTGGAGAGAATACTTCTTTTGGCAACCATACACAGATAAACAACTTGATTCAACAGCATTATTGTGTAATAAATTATTTGGTGAATTATCAATTAAAAAACAAATAATAGAACATAACACAAAAATAGTTGGTATTGAGAAATATGAAGGGGTTGTGACTAAAAGTAATTTTGATATTCAATTTACAGACGTTAGTCCGGCATTCAAATTAGATGAATTATTAAAAAAAATAGAATATGAACAATTCACACGATGAAATAAAACAATTATTAAACGCTTCACGTCGATTATTAGGTGACGAGTCGGTTAATGAAGATATTAGAAGACAATATAAATTATTGACTGAACAGGACGTTGCGGACAATACAGTTACAACAAAATATGACGTTGCAAAATCGGTTGATGATGAAATTGAAGATAATACTGAATCTAACGATGATAAATCACAAGCGTATAGAATTTCCGGTGGTATATTAGTATTACACGGTAAAGAACAAACTGATTTGGAATTAACTACTGATGAAAAAATCGCATTCCAAGAAACTATGGATGAATTTGTTGATGGAGTGTCTGATTTGGTAGATTTCAACAAATTAAACCTTTATCCAAATAATGTAGAATGGTCCGGTAAAATCATTGATTTTGATATCGAGTTCCTTTTTTCTATTGGAGAGGATAGTGGGATATATATAAATGGTGATATGATAAAAACTGATGACGAGTTTTTAACTATGATAACTAAATTAAAATCTTTTTATGAGAAGTTCAAATCAAAATGGTCCAAAGTTTTGGCATCAAGAAAGAAAACAATTAAATCGGATGAGTAATGGAAGATGTAACTAAAGATAAAGATAATATAATTTTATTGGTGATTATAGGTGCGTTAGTTGGGTGGAATATTTTCACCACTAATAGTATTAAGACCGATGTTAAAGGTTATGAAAAAAAGATTGAGAATATTGGTGTAAAAATTGACTCATCTAATGTGGTGAATAAAAACATTAACGATAAAGTGGGTGAAGTTAAAGAAAATGTTGAAATAATCACTAATGATATTCGACATATTGATAAAAATATAACAGTAATTAAAAAACAAACAGATGAAAAAGTTAATAGTGTTGATGATATTCCTGATAGTGAACTTGAATTGTTTTTCACAAACAAATACGAACAACCAATCTCAAACACAGGTAAGTGATACCACTAAGGTTAAATTAAAACCATTTACTGCTAGATTAGTTATAAAAGATATTGTTAGAGGTGAAGGATGTGCTGATGAGTTAAAATTGACTCAGGAGAAAGTTATTAAATTGACTGAAAGAGAATTCCAAAAAGATACTATAATTTCTTTATTAGAATCTAAAGACAAGAATAATCAATATATTATTGGTCAACAAGGACTACAAATTGATGAATTTAGAAATATGACTAATGATTTGAAAAAAGAAATAAAACAATCTAAGACTAACACTTTTTTATATAAAGTGGGAACCTTTTTAGGTGTCTTGGCGACATCATATTTATTAATTGTAAGATAATGGCATTAACTACTACTGAAAAAAAAGATGTTGAAGTAATGATTCGTAAAGAAATTAAAGATTTCTTTGGGAGTAATACTATGCAACAATATGAAAATAAACTAATTGACGCTATTTCAAAAGAACTTAAAAGAGGTAAACTTGAAGGTGATGTAAAAGATATTGCATTACGAATGTTTAGAGAGTTTTACCAATTTATGTGGATGAATAGAAGTTATTGGGAACCAAGACTTAAAAACGCTTAATATATGGGAACTAATATGCCAAGTTTAAAAACAGCGGTGGAAAAAGAATTAGGAAAAACTAATGTTTTTGCTAGTGGTATTGAAGGGGCTACGGCAGTTGCGGATGCTTTACGAGTAATGCCACAAAATGAATCTGATAAAAAAACTAAAAAATTGAATATGAATAAAAAACCATTAAAGAAAGGGGTATCAGATAAATTAGTTGGAACAACTAAACTTAAAACACCTATTGGTAAATTAACAACCGGATTACCTATAATGGGTGAAGATGGTGAAACATCTGAATCAACTGGTTCAGGTTCTGCAGGAGGTTTTGAGGCACCACTATTCTCTGAAACTAAACAAGAGATGCAAGAAAAATGTTGGACAGGTTTCGAACAAAAAGGTATGAAAAAGAAAGGTAACCGAATGGTTCCTAATTGTGTTAGAGAAGGTAAAAAGGATGATATTAAAAAAGTTGAAGCAACAGAAGCGACCGGTTCAGGTTCTTCAGGACAATATGGAACAACAGCCGCTTGGGCTAAATCAACAAGTAAAAAAGATTGGAGAGGTAAATCTAAACCTCAAATTCCGGGAGGTAAATTTGTTCAAGTTAAGAAAAAATGTAAAAAATTCCCATATTGTAATCAAGGTGATATTAAAGCGTTGAAGATTTTTGAAAATGAAAAAGTTAAAAACGCAATTAAAAATATTAGTGAGAGACATAATATAAGCGAAAACGTTATTAAAACAATTATTGCTTATGAGTATGAAAATACATTCCCAAAGAAATAAACTTGAAAACTAATATATTTATAATAAAAAACTAAAATGAAAAAATTAAATACAACTTATTTAGATAATCTAGTGTCTAAAATTCTAAAAGAAACTTTAGAAGAAAGAGCTGATGATATTGTATCTAAAATTAAATCAGAATCAAACGATGGTCAGGTTTGTGAATGTGGTGGAAATATGTATGAAGGTAAATGTAATGAATGTGGTGGTATGTATGAAGATATGAGTGAAGGAATTTACGATGTTGAAGACCTTAACAATTCAGACGAATTTGACTATGTACAAGAAGATATGGTGTTAGGTGATTCAGATAAAGAAGAATTAGATTCTAAAAATGAAGAAGCTTGTAAATATCATATGGACAATTTTGGACCGGAAGATGAAAGAACATTAAAATTCTGCGGTTCAGATATGAATGAAGCTTTGAAAGGTCGTCAAAGAAAATTGGATAGAAATAAAAACAATAAGATTGACGCTGAGGATTTCAAAATGTTAAGACAAGGTAAAAAAACTGAAACGGATGAAGGTAATGCTTTCTCAGGGGCTTTAGCTAACGCTAAGAAAAGTGGTGAAGATTCTTTTGAAGTTGATGGTAAAAAATATCAGGTTAAAGAATCATATAGATTAACCGAGAAAGAATTAGTTTCAATGATTGAAAAAATTGTTAAAGAACAAAAAACAGAGGCGGTTGAAAAAACTAAAGAAACTAAATTAAAACCTATTGGTGGTACACCTAAAGGTTACTCAGCTTATGAGAAGGCTCACAAAGGTTCAGGTAAAGAAAATGACGATAATATTAAGGATGTTACCAAAAAAATGAAAGATTACCTTAAAGATGGTTCTAAAGGTGATTATGATATGAATCCTAAAATTTTTCCAGCCGGTAATGGTGAGTTAGAAAAAATGGATAAAATGGCCTTTGAAATGACGGATGATTTAGAAGATTTTAATTATGAAATTGCCGGGTTAAATTTACCAACACCTGATGCTATAGAATTTAATGAAGATTTTATGGAAAAATTATATAAAGGAGATTCAACGACAGGAAACGCTCCGGGTGGAAACGCTTTAGAATCTAAAGCAAACGATAGATTTGATAAATTAAGAAAGAAAAATACACTTAAAAAATTAAAAGACCAATCTTACAATCGAGTATCTCAACCAGTTTATAACGAAAAATCCGGAACTGAAAAAGGTAAAGGTATTAGTATTAAATTGGAGTCTGTTGAAGATAAAAAAACAAAACAAATTAGTGAAGAATTTAATAGAATGAAATCATTAATTGGTTACGATAGAAAAACACAATAATTTACAAACAAATAATCTAACTTATACTTTCTCCATAGACGAACTCTATGGAGAATTTTTTTAACTACATATCAAAACCTTTAACACCGGAAGACGTTGACGTTTGGTTCCGGGTGAATAATATGATTCCTGAGAAAATGGAATTATATTCAGACTTTTCACATTCACTCAATATAATGATATTAGAGACGTATTTAGGTGAAAATGGGTTACCTAATGAAACTAAGATAACAATGTCAGAAAACGACAATAAAAATCACTTTGATTGGTGTTGGAATAAAACATTGGACAACTTCAAACGTGAAGGGATTAAGTTTAATAATGTTGGGGAACATTACGATTATTTCTATGACTTTTTTGGTGAGGTATTTTATAATCAAAAAGATGAAAAGGTTAAAACATCTATAGGAAAGTTCTTCAAAGAATTATTCAACGTAAAAAAATCATTTACAAAATCTGATATTGATATGGTTTCGGCGATATATAAAGTATTGGATAAAAATCTTAAAAAGTAAAAAAATCCTTTATAGTGTTTACTATAACATAAAAAAAATTACTTTTTACATAATAAAATAAATTAAAAAAACTAAATTTAAGATGGAAACATTAGAAAAAATTAAGTCTTTAACTGAAGAATTATCTGTTGATACAACAAAATTTTTTGGTGGAAACAAAAGCGCTGGTACAAGAGCTAGAAAATCTGCACAAGAGTTGAAAAAATTATTAGATACTCTAAGAAAAGAGATTTTATCAGAAAGAAAAGGTGAAGAGTAATGAATAATATTGATACAATTTATTTATTTGTATTCATTTTTTCACTATTGACCGTTTTGAGAACGGTTGCTAGGATAATGAGTTCCCTATTTTCTAACCCACCAAAGAAATTTGAATGGTATAGAGGGGAACTTGTATATCTTGGATTAGCAATAACATATTGTTTAACCTATTTAATACAAAAATAATTATGAGTTTATATAAAGAATTTTCTTCGTTGTTACCTTATTTACAATCGGTTAGAAAATTAGAGAGTTATTTGAGTTTTGATGTTAGTTTTCCAACAACTTGGAAATTACCTAAAAAATTCGTAGATGAGGAAAAAGTAATGGAACAAGCTAGTAAAATAGAAGGTCATAGATTTTTTTCATTTGTTGCGGAGATTAATGAAGAATCCGTTGAGTTATTAAGTAAAAACTTAAAAAGTATTATTAAATACAATCACGATAGAGAAGAGAAAGAACGATTATTCCAAAATAAAGTTGAGGAACTTAAAAATATTTTTGAGAAACAAGATTTAACAAGTTTGAAGAACCTTAACTTTGAATTAAAGACAGGTAAAATTGAGTTAGAAGATGAAGAAGAAAGTGTTGAAGGAGTTGGAGTTACTGGAAAATGACTCAATAAAGAGTCAATTACAACTCCAAGCCGAAAAAGAAAAAATAATAAACGAGTTGAAGAAACTGACCAAAGAAGACATACTTCCAAAAGTACCGGAACCACCTAAAAAATTAACATTATGGCAGAGAATCAAAAAAGTATTGATGGAATAATTGAAAAGTTAGCATTAATTGCTGACGGGTTAGAAGAATTATTTCCTGAAGGGACAATTGCGGTGGCACTTGAATTAAAAAATGATGAGTTCAAAAAAGTACAAAAAAATTTTAGAACAATAGACCACTCTCACAAACAATTTAAAATTGATTTGTCAGGTGTTGAATTTATGTTCTTATTAAATGAGTCGTTGACTGACGATGTAGATAATTCTTAGAGAATCCTTTACTAATTAAAAGTTCGTAAAGGTATTTTCTTTGTGTTGTGGTATAATCCTTTACAAAAATACAATCATTTCTTTGTTGTTCCATAAATTTTTCAGATAGAGTATCAATAAATCTTGAGGCATCACTATCATTCTTCAACGTAATTAGATTGAATGTATCATCATTCTGAACAATAATTTTATTATGTAATTTTGAAACTAACTTAAACCCGGTAGGGTCCAAGTATAATTTAATAAACTCCTTTGAGTTTATTTTTTTGTTTGTGGTGGTATCTAATATAAGTTCCTCTGTTTTATATTTAGATATTGAACTAATAGTGTAATCATCATCTTCTAAATTAACCTTAACTCTTCTACCTAGTTCATCTTTCAAAAATATGGGTAAGAATGTCCCGGAAGTCTTTTCTAATAAGGCAAGTTCGTAACTACACAAAGAACCGTTTTCGTATTCCTTTTCAAATAATACATTATTACTTTCGGACAATAAGGATTCATAAAATTCATTTGCTCGTTTATGAGTTTTGAATTTATTGATTATTTTCTTTTTTATCTTATTTTTGAATAATACTATTTGATAGTTCATAACAATAAATTAGTTTTATATTAAATATAAGTAAACAAGTATGGAGAATTTTTATCAGACATTAGGTGTTAATGAAAATGCAACTCAAGATGAGATTAAGAAAGCTTACCGAAAATTAGCGGTAGAACATCATCCGGATAAAGGTGGTGATGAAAATAAGTTTAAGAAGATATCTGAAGCGTATGATACGATAGGTGACGATACTAAACGAAAACAATACGACAATCAACGTTCAAATCCTTTTGCAGGTGGATTTGACCCGTTTGGTGGGGGATTTAATCCTTTTGGTGATATATTTAATGGTCAACAAAGAAAACGTGCGGTACCTGATAAGATTGTTGATATTACAGTTGGTGTATTTGAAAGTTATAATGGTTCAGATAAGACCATATCATATTCTCGTAACCATATGTGTGGGGATTGTTCAGGTACCGGTGGAGACAAAGTAAATTGTGGGGGATGTAATGGTTCAGGGTTTATAGTTCAAAGAATGGGTACCGGAATGTTCAGTCAAATATTTAGACAAACTTGTAATAGTTGTGCGGGTAAAGGTTTTAACTTCACAAAAATTTGTGGTGGATGTAGTGGTAATGGGGTGAAAAGTTCTCCTGATAGTATTACTATTAAATTACCTCACGCAATTGATGACGGACAATTTTTAAGACTTCAAAACAAAGGAGATTGGAAAGACGGTATGTATGGAAATTTAGTGATTAGAATTAAAGTTCAATCAGAAAAGAACTTTACTAAGAATGGTGATGATTTAATATATGACGCTTATTTTAGTTTAGATGAATTAAAGAAAGATACGTTAGAAGTACCACATCCAAAAGGTAATATATCGATAAAACTACCAAATCACTTTGATAGTTCAAAACCCCTTAGAGTTAAATCCAAAGGGTTTAATAACGGAGATATGTATATCAATCAGTTTATTGTTTTTGATAGGTCTTAATGAACAAAGTAATGTGTAATGTCCTTAATTAGTTTTATTGTACCGTATATTGCTGCAAATAAAATATAAAAGGATGTTACAATCATTACAATGTGATGTGATTTTAAACCTTTATTTTTACATTTTTTACAACTCTCTTCAGGTTGTTTAGGTGTCACATCTATAACGTCTTTCCCTTCAATAATTTGTCCTTCAAATGTTTCCATAGTAATAAATATTAATTTATTAAAATATAATAAAAATTTTTTAAATGTGAAACTTGCTTTTTCACTTTTTATTTCTTATATTTAAAAAAAAAGAAATTATGGCATTATCATATATTGGGGGTAAATCTAAAATAGGTAAATGGATTGTTCCATTCATACCTCAAGACATTAATACGTACATAGAACCCTTTAGTGGTATGTTTTGGGTATTTTTTAATATGGACTTAACTAAGTACCCAAACTTAAAGAACGTTGTTTATAACGACTTTAATCCACTTAACTACAATTTATTTCAGTGTCTTCAAAATCCGGAAAGATTATTGGAAGAAGTAAATAATATTCCTTGTCAACAAAGAGGAGAGTTTCCAACACCGGATATATACAAAGAACAATTTATCAGGTTCCAAGCTGAAATATTTGAAGAGAATTTCAGCGTACAACCTTACGATTATGTTACAGCGGCAAAATACGCTTATGTATTGGCACAAGTATTCTCAGGGTCTAAACCGGAAACTAGTAACTTCATTGACCTAAAGGGTAAATACAAATCAAAGTATCTTACATTCAGAGATAAGTTATCTAAACCTGATTGGGTGGAACATTTCTTAAAGATTACACACGTAGAGAATATGGACTTTGAAGCGGTTATTCAGAAGTATGACGGTCCATCCACATATGTTTATGCTGACCCCCCATATTGGAAGACAGAGAACTATTACAACAACCACGACTTTGATAGTGCGGACCACGAGAGATTGGCAGATTGTTTAAAAGGGATTCAAGGGAAGTTCTCTTTATCTTATTATGATTTCCCTCAATTACACAATTGGTTCCCTCAAGGACAATTTGTATGGGAGAAGAAAGAATTTGCTAAAGCGGCTGCGGCTAAAAAGGGTAAAACTCAGAATATGGGTGAGGAACTTTTAATTATGAACTATTCAAAATAATTTTTAGAATTAAAAAAAAGTATTATCTTTGTACCTGTCAAACAAAAAGTAAGTGGGTTTGATGGATTATTTCTAAAAAACGAATATTTATAATAAAAACAATTAAAAATGAAGATTACATCGTTACTATCTAATTTGATAACTGAGAACGCTCGTCTACAACACGTTTACGATACTTATGTAAAACCAAATCCAAAAATTAAAACTCAACCTGGTCAACCATCAAGAGGTATTATGGATTTTGATACATTAAAGAATATAATATTCGGTGACCCTGATACTAAAGTCCCTAATGGATTTGATAAAGAAGGTGCGACTTTTGAAGATATGTCAAAAGTTAAGGTTGGTAAATACGTTCAATGGATGTTAAAAAATTATACCATACCAAAGTTAGAGTATGAACAAGGCACACCTGAGTATAAGAGAGCTGCTCAAGAATACAGACGTTTATTCATAGAAGATATGGATAAAATGAATGTTGACTTATTAAAGTTTGAGAGATTCAAAAATAGATTACCTGAAGAGGAAAGAGATATCACAAAATATACTCCAGCAACTTTATCTTTAGCTGTTGATGAATTCAAATTAACTAAAGATTCAAAATCTAATAAAGAAGAAAGAATCACAAAAGAAAATCCATATCAATATCCGGGTTCAAAGATTGAGATTGTCACTCCTAATTGGACAATTGTAAAAATTGATGAAAATACTCAAGAGGGTAAAAACGCGGGAGCTTATTTCGGTGGTTATTATGATACTAGAGATGAATTTGATGAGACTAATTGGTGTACATCAAAACTTGATGGTACATATTTTGAACACTATATCAAAGATGGTCCTTATTATGTTGTTTTACCTAACACTGATACTGAGTTTGGTAAGAAAACAGGTTTACCTAAAACCAGATACCAATTCCATTTCCCATCTAATCAATATATGAATAGACGTGATAGAGGTATTAATTTAGTTGAATTCTTAAATGGTGAAGGTTCAGACCTTAAAGAATATTTCAAACCTCAATTTGCTAAAGGTTTAACAAGTGGTGGTGGTGATATCGTTGAGATTAACTATCCGGATAGTGCTTCAGGTAAATTTATCGCGTTATATGGATTTGATGAATTATTTGATTCGTTACCTGATACAATTACTAAATTGTTAATTACCAATAAGAGTCAAGAACGTATTGCGTTGGATGTACCGTCATCAATTAGTAGATTCACAAACTTAGAAGCGTTGATGTTAAATAATATTGCTAAAACATTACCTGATGCTGTTTGTCAATTAAAGAATTTAAATTTCTTGGCATTACCAAGTAACAGAGATTTAGTATCTTTACCTGAATGTCTTAAAGAATTATCTCTGCTTGCATTCATTAATTTAAAAGATGTTAATCCAAATCTTAAAATCCCTCAAGGATTAAAAGATAGATTGGAAGATGAAGGAATGGGATTCTTTTATTTAACATAGTATTAACTAAAAAAACTACACAATGAAAAATGTTGACGTTGAAATCTACATTAATCAATTTATAACTTTCTTTAACAACAACCCCAACGACTTGATTGAGTTGATTGGGGATGTTTTAAAGGATGACTTCTACGAAAGAGTCAAACTACAATCATTAGACAATTTTAATAACGGAGAGGATGTTTCATTAACTCAGAAACAAATCATCTCTATTGTTGTTGACCTTAAACAATCTCAAAACCAAGAATTTGATATAGATAAAATCAAATCGGTTTTTATTCAAACACCTTTCGGACAATTTTCTCTTAATTAATTTGTATAATTAAAATTATTGTATTATATTTGTACACTTAATTGTATATTATGAGAGAAGAACTATTTAATCTTACTAGAAAAGAATATCGGGTAAACGAATACTCCGATACTAATTCTATTAAATTTGATACTGACCCGGTAGAAACTAGTTTATTTGGTGAGGTTATGGGTGTTTGTCGTAGTAATTCGCCTTGGGGTCATTTTACATATAAAACCGACTACGAGACAGAAGAAAAATTTATAGAACATTATGGTAATCCATTAGCGTCTGTAGATATGTCACGCAGAATTATGTGTGTAACAAAGGAGGGTGATAAAATTACTTTTAAAGTATTTTGGTATAACAGACGAAGAAGAATTGCGTCTAAATGGTTTAAGACTAATACTCAATGTAAGTTCATTACTTTCAACCATAAAACCAATGCGTTATATACCGGTACATTAGATAACTACCACTTAAAAAGAAAGTGTCGTAAAAGAATCAGAAGAACTTTATTTAATTCTGACCCAATAAATAAAATTAGAATGTGGGTTAGAGATAGTTTCAGTACGGATGAGAAAAAAACAATAGATGTCCCAACGATTGTAAATCAAGTGGTGTCGTTGTTTGTTAATTCAATTCCGGGGACCGAGAAATATCCTGAATTATTACCGGAACAAAAAATCTACAGACGATACTTGGATGTTCAAGGAATTAAGTACCCAAACAATTGGTTTGAACTTATTGATGCTTATCCACAACCAAAGAAGAAAGATTTGGTTAAGTGTGGGTATAAGTATGTGGATGCCTTAATGAATGTTCATAACTTAAAGGGTGATAAGATTAAGAAATCATTACATAACATCAATAAGTTTGTTGACGCTAATCATTTCAACAATGCTTGTGAAATGTTTGGTGAAAAATTTATACTAAATCAACCGGATGAGACAATTAATCTATTGTTAAGTGCTTGGGATTTAACTCATTTTCCTAAAAATAATATATTTTTTAATACTTTATCTAAATCTGAAAAATTAAACTTTTTTGAAATCTATAAATTATATTATAGAAGATTAATTGATTTTCATACGATTACTGACCACATTAGATTTTATTCTTTCTTAAATAATTTAGAACCGGTTAAATGGAAATCAAAAACTCACGATGAATTTTCACAGGAACACTACGATTGGTCTGAGAAGTATAATCATTATACCAATGGTGATTTCACAAGAATCTACAATCCAACTTTTGTTGAGAAGGTTAACGAGACAATATTAACCAAAGATGGTCCATATTTCCCGGAGGTATTATTAACATCCAAACGATACAATAATGAGTCGTTCTTTCAAAACAATTGTGTTAAGACATATATCAAACGAGTGGATTCTTTGTTAATCTCTATGAGAAGAGGTCAGGGTGATAATGAAGAGAGAGCGTCAATAGAATATCGTATTACTTTAAACCAAATACATAATACGTTTGATTTAGAGAGAGTTCAAACTTTGGGTAAATTTAATCAAAGATTAGATGAGAGTTGGGGTGACGCTTTAATTAAATTGGACAGTAGAATTTTCAAATGTGAG
>Ga0315909_10006798_pt1 | contig 12871 bp, 13 predicted proteins | sample LakEriMetagenome_11_FD_203527 | JGI IMG/M metagenome (GOLD analysis project Ga0315909, IMG submission 203527) | Freshwater fungal communities from buoy surface, Lake Erie, Ohio, United States - Buoy 2 MA125 | ecosystem: Environmental > Aquatic > Freshwater > Lake | place: USA: Lake Erie, Ohio...
CCGTGCTAGACAGGCGCTTGCCGGCCTCCACCAAGAAGCCCAGCAGCCCCATCAGCACCTGGCTGGGCTCTTTGTACGGCAGCGGCATGAGCGACGAAGAAAGCTCCGCGCCTCCCGCGTCAATATCACGCCATTCGCCCGGCTGGATCGGGTCAGAGTCGTCCGCGATCCGCGCGCCCTTGGCCTTGAAGCCCGCAGGCAGGTTCGCCAGCGTGCCAGCGTCGATCAGCTGGCGCAAAGCGCTCGTTGCCGCCTTGGTCAGGCCACCAATCAGGTGCACAAAGCCCAAACCATACGATCCAGGGCCCTCGACCAGCACGTAGTGGACGAAATAGTTGCGGCGACTGCATTTTTCGTCGCCTTTTTGCCAGTTTCTGCGAACGCCAACGACTCTCAGGCTGTCTTCGGCCAGCGTAACCACGTAGGGGCGCTTGATTCCGGTCGGATTGCCCTCTTCGTCGCAGTCTTCGAAGCCCGGCAGGTCCAAATCGACCAGTTGTTCAAGCAAAAACACCTCGCCAACGTCATCCGTGGGCTGCACACCCACCGCTTTGTCCACCGCAGCCTGGATTGGGCTCGGATCAGACGGCGTGGCCATGGTCTGAACGTCGTAATCAAGGTATTCGCCGGCCAAAACGCGCTTTTTGTACTCATTTGCGTCCATCGGGATGCGATGAGTCAGGCGCGGACACTGCGAAACGACGCTTGAGCCGTTGTACGGGATGTACACGTCATCGGCCAGGCACAGTTTTGACACCATCCGACCCAGTTGGTAGTCGTAGTAGACCTTCTTGAAGGTCGAACCACCATAGCCAGTGTAGAAAAGCTGCTGATCGAACTCCGGTGTGTACTCCTCCATCACCGTTGTGATCTGGTAGTTCATGAAGTCCTGCACGCGCGAGGCCTGCTGGTACTTCTCCACCGTCTCCTTGCCCATGATCTGCGTGCGAACAGGGCCCCCAGCGGGCATCAGCTCCTTCAAAGCCTGCGCCTGGAACTGGATGATGGCCTCCATCAGCATCGGATGGGCCACACCCGCCGCGCCCCGGAAGGGTTTGGTGCGCTCTTCAGTGCGCAAGCCCAAAAGGTCCAGGCCCTTGGCGAACTGGTTCTCCCAGTCAGAGCGCGAACCCTTGTCCGCCTCGAACATCGCCGACACGTCAATGGAGATTCTGGCCAAGACATCCGGGTCAATGACCTCGGCCAGGTTGTCGTAGAAGCCCACTTCACTGGCTTCTTGCTCGCCAATCTCAACCGTCGCCCCACCATCCTCGTCAATGACGATTTCAATGTCCGCCTCAGGCTGTGCTTCGCCTATCACCACCTCAAGAGTCGGGGCCTGGTTGAGTGCTTTGTCGATTGGCATCTTCTGTCCTCATTAATTCTGTGTTAATCCAGCCCGAGCTCTTCTCGCAGCTCGGGCGGGATTGGCCCATGTTTAAGCTCTCGTTTGTACGACTGCAACAGCGGTGTGAGGTACTGATCACTTTCGCTGATCTGCGTGGGCTTGAGATAGTTCTGGAAGAAGTCCAGTACCGCCGCGTCGTACTTCTCCGGGGCCGTGTTCCCAGTTGCACGACCATTGCCCTTGATCTGCTTGACGCGAGGGCCATTGCCCATCATGTCTACTTCAATCGTCGTGACCGGACGGTTGCGATTATCGCGCAGGGTAAAGACCTGCATCTCGCCTCCGACGAACTGCTTATGCATCTCCGGGCCATACGCTCCGCCCTTGGCATAGCCGCCAACAGAGTGGCCGACATAGGCCCCTTCGGGCACCGTCGCGTCCGCGTCCTTGATGCGCTTCCACGCAAAGCCTGCCAGCGGGCCTTCCTTGAACTGCAGCAGCGGCTCGCTCACGCCTTCGCTGAAGAACTTGTCCGGCACTCGCTTGCCCGCGCGGATGTCTGCCGCCAAGGTCTCGCGCTCCAGGCGCTTGGCAGAGATTTTGGCCCCGCCTCGAACCGCGTCCTCAAAGCGCAGGTTCTTGAGCTCTCGCTCGGGGACCGTGGCCAGGTACTCATTAATGCTCTTCGTGTCAAAGAGCTTGCGCACCGCCGCCTCAGGGGTGCCTGAGCTGTAGACGATCTCGCCTTTCTCCATGGCAGTGCGTAGGTTCTGCGGCAGCGCATCAGGCTGCGGCACCCCACGGAATTTCGGATCACCAATGCGCGTTCCCGTAGCCGCCTCGTAATCGGTGAGCAGAGATTTTGCGCCATACGGCCCCACCACAGTCTCAGGGACTTTGACCGACCGTGTCAAAAACTCCAGAAGAGGAGTCGCCTGACTGGCCGGAGTGCCCTGCGCAATCATCTTGTCGATCTCTTTGTTGCGCAATTCTTCCAACAGGTTCAAGCCTTCACGCGTCTGCGAATACGTGAAATCCGGGCTCATCACGTTCGCCGGGTTGGTCACAGGAACCGCCCCCTGGATGTTCGTGCCTCGGTCATAGCGACTGCGCATCTCGTCAAACGCCGCCGGGTACTTCGGGAAGAAGCGCATCTCCGGCGCTCCAGGACCAACAAAATCGTCCGCAGGCCTCGCCCCCTCTCTTGCCCGAGTCTTGCCCACCGTCAACTGGTCCAGGATGTAGTCCGGGAAGTCATCCTTGAGCGCCGGAGACTTGATCGTCTGCTCGCGAATACCGCGATAGACCGGATCGCTCTCCGTGCCAAACTGTTTGGTGAAGTAGTTAGCCGCCTTCTTGCTCCAGAAGTCTTCCATCAGCGCTGCACGATCCGTCGTGTGCGGCATGTTGGCCAGCTGGGCACGCGCATCACTCACGCCAGTTTCCAACAGCGTCCCTACCCAATTTGGGTTTTTGTCCTGGCGCACCACCAGCGAGCTGCCCTCCGGCCGCACCGCGTACAAAGGTTTGGCCGCTTGCGGAACGGCTTTGGCCAAGGGGCCTGCACTGTCCATGATTGCGCGGTCCAGTTGCCGCCCCACTTCCGTGGCTCCCGCCCTGACGCCCTTTTCCACCATAGGCCCAACCTTGCGCGCCACGGCAGCCGGGTTGACCAGAGAACTGCCCACCTGCCCCATCTCATACAGCGCCCGCGCTGCAGGCTCCTTGGGTGGCTCCGGGCGGATGCCCAACGCCGTCGCCCCTTGCTTGAGGTACTCCGAGCCCAGGAACGGCGTCGGATTGCTGTAGCCAAACGGACGCATCACCATCGTCGGCAGGTCCACGAACGCCCCCGCCAGGTTGTACGGCATCTCCGAGATGCCCTGCAAAATCGCATCGTTGGCCTGGCCCGCCGTGATCGACTGCCGCCGGTTAAGCCCCGACTTGGGCGTCACAAACGCCGGACGGCGCGCTGCTTCCAACTCCTGCGGCGTAGGCTCTGCCACCTCACCCTCCTTGGGCGAGCCCTTGGCCCGCTTGAGCGGCGCGCCAAGGTTGATGCGCACGTCGCGCCCCTTGCCAGGCGGCAGCTTCTGGCCCGCATACTCACGGATCAGGTTGTACGGCCCAAACACCCCGTAGTCCGCCGTGCGCGCTTCCTGCGTCTGGCTCTGGTCAGGAGGGTTGAAGTCGTACTTATCCACGATCACGACGTTGCCTCGCGGATCGCGGGCGTAGGTGAACCGCCCCAGCGTGTTGCGCACGTTGCCAAGGGGCGAGCCCAGCGAGAACAGACTCGCCGTCGAGTCCACGTTCTTTTGCCCCTCGCCGCGCATCTGTTGCGCCAGCCGTGAATAGTCCTCATAGCTGACGCTGCCCTTGTCCTGGGTGGCCAGCCGGCGCAGCACGTCCAGCTCGTCCCTAGAGAACGACCCCTCGGTGATCGGCTCCTTCTTGCCCTGCACCGACTCCAGCAGCGTGCGCCCCGCCGTCGGGAACGCCTCGGGCGGGAGCTTTTGCGCGATGAAGTCCACCACACGACTGATGCCCGTGGGCCGTGGTTCGTCGTCCTTGACTTCTCCACCTTCGGCAAAGCGTTTGCGAGTCAGCCGGCTCTTGGTCAGCGTCGGACCCTCCAAGGTCGGCGCGCCAAAGGTGTCGGCCGACAGGCCACGGGACTTGTTCTTGATGGCAGACAGCTTGAGCTGATACTGACGCGCCAAGTCCTCCAGCTGCGCACGCGCAGAATCCGTTTCCTTGAACTTGGGCTTGAAGTCCTGCATCGCGCCAAGGTCGCCCTTGGTCAACGACTCATACTCCAGCGTCATGCCCTTGACGCCCTTGCCAGATGCCGGCGCTGTGCGCACCCGCTTGATCGTCTGCTTGGTCGGCGTGGCCTCGTAACTGGTCTGCTCTTGACCCGAGTTGGACAGGTCCGCCAACATCTGCTGCGCCGTGCCAACAGGGTTGGTGTTGATCGACGCGTCTTCCTCATCAGCCAGATTGGCCGCATTGAGCGCAGCCACATCACTCATGCTGGCCGGGCCACCCGCCGCCATAAAACGCTGCGCAGACGTGGCCCCCATCTCGTCAGCCGCAAGCTGCGCCTTGTACGGGGCATACTCCTCGCGCTCCCAACGACTCATCTCATCGTTGTACTGCGCAAGCTGACGCTGATATTCATCGTCCATCATTTATCACCCCGACCAGGAATACTTTGGCCCATTGTAGTGCTCAATAGTATTCCGGGACAAGGTCCTTGGACCCCGGTTCGGGAACGTCGTCAGTGGCCAAACTAACAAAGTTACCCTGGCGAAAGCGCATCAGCGCCATCGTGGTCACGTCCACCATGTCGTCATTGTCCCCGTTGGGAAAGGCCGCGCATTCCTCAACAAGCTCCTCGGCCCAGTCCTTGTCCGGAGCCCAGACCATCCCCGCCTCCAAGATCGGAGCCACCGAGTTGGCTCGGCTGACCTTGTCAGTGCCCGTGCGCCGCCCGCCAGGGGAGTACAGCGTCACAGGGATGCTCATGCGCCGCAGCTCCTGCTGCAGCGTAATACCGGTCGCCTTGGCCTCGATCAGCACGTTGTCAGGCTGCCAGTGGTCGTACTGCTCCTTGGCCACGCGCTTGAGCTCCGGGAAGTCCATCCGCTTTCGAAACACATCCAGCAAGATAATGTTGGCCCCCGAGTCCTCGTCAGGGTAGAAAACACCCCAGGTCGCAATCACCGAGAAGTCAGCCGTCTCCTTCTTGGAATACGCCGTGTCCATCGTCTGGATGATGTAGTTCACGATCGGCGGGTCGTCGTGCGGCCACACGCGCCACCACTCCCGCTTCAAAATCGCACCCGCGTCGTTGGTCGGCTGCTGCTGATACATCGCGTTCCACTTTTGCACCGACAGCGAGGCCTTGACCGCTTCCAACTCCTCCAGCTTCCAAAACTGTGGCCATAGGGGTTTACCCGAGGGCAGGATGGCCGGCAGCTCAATTACCTCCCACTTGTCCGCGTTGTGGCTGGTCTGCGCCTTGATCAGCCGCGCCGTCAGGTCCTTCGTCCCCCAGCGCGTCATCACGATCACGATCGCCCCGCCAGGCTGCAAACGCGTGCGCGGGCCAGAGATGTACCACTCCCAACAGTTCTCCAGCGCCAGGTCACTCATCGCATCCTGCTCGGAGTGCGGGTCGTCAATGATCAAAATGTCCGCGCCACGACCAGTCATCGCACCACCCACACCCACGGCAAAGTATTCCCCGCCCTTGTTCGTGTCCCACCGGCCGGCAGCCTTCGAATCCTGCTTCAAGCTCACGTCAGGGAATACTTCCTTGTACGTCTCCATGTCCATCAGGTCACGCACCTTGCGGCCAAAGCGCACGGCAAGCTCACTGTTGTGCGTCGCTTCAATGGCCTTGGTCCGTGGGTCTTTGCCCATGAGGTATGCAGGAAGGAGATAGGACGCGAACTCAGACTTCGTGTGCCGGGGCGGCATGTTGATGATCAAGCGCTTGAGCGTGCCGTTGGCGATCCGGTCAAAAGCCGAGGCCACCTTGGCATGGTGCGCGCCCAGGATGGCGTTGGGCCAGACGTAGCGCACGAAACCCAGGAAGTTCGAGCGCGCATTCTCCTGCGTCTCAAGCTGAGCCAGGCGGTATTCGAGCTTGAGCCGCTCCGCTTCTACTTCATCAGGGATCATGGTTTTGGTTCCACGTGGAGAGTTTTACCACCTAAGTGTAGGTCCAGGTGGCACTTGCGACAAAACCAACGGACCTCAAGCGGCCGGGTGTAGTCGTCATGGTGCTTTTGCACGCCAGCCGCCTGGCACCGCTCACAGGGCTGGGGCACCAGCTTGCCCCTGCGCTGGTACACGTTCGCGTAGGCGCGGGCGACAGCACGCATCCGCTGCTCCTCAGGCAGGTCCGCGTGCCGTGGGCGATGGGCCCTGGCATACGCAGCATGGCACGCGCGGCAGTACTTCTGGGGTAGCCGGTCGTTGTCCAGCCCGCACTTCGAGCAGGTTGTTTTCATGGAACCGATTGTGTTTGGATTGCAAAAAAATTGCAAGCGAAATCGTTTCACGGAAACAGGGGGCCCTTTTCCAAGGGGGCCGAAAACTGTTTTGTGCAGCACATACCGTGTGAAATCGGGCTAAAGCCCGCGCAGCCAGCGACGGCGGCCGTTTTTTGGACCCCGGTCAGTGGGCCCTCACTTCCCCGCCAGGCCGCGCGGGCCGTGGTCCCCGCTACCTGGTCGGCGGGCCGTGGCACCTGGTCGGCGGGACGCGGCCCACGGGCCACGGAACCCGGCGGGCGGCCACCTGGTCGCGCACCAGGTGCACCAGGTCGGCGGCCGGCGGGCCACCGCCACCAGCTGCGGGCCGGTTTGCACGTGACATGCAAACACCAGGCGGCCACCAGGTCGGACATGCAAACACGGCCACCAGGTGCGAGCTCGGCCAGGCCGGCCAGCTGCGGCCACCAGGTCGGCGGCCACCAGGTCGGCGGCCACCAGGTCGGCGGCCACCAGGTCGGCGGCCACCGCCACCAGCTGCGGGTCGCGCACCAGGTAACGCGCACCAGGACATTACATAACCCGCGACCAGGACATTACATAACCCGGCCACCAGGCCGATACATAACCGCGACCAGGTGCACCAGCTGCGCGGCCACCAGGCCGGCGCGCCACGGACCAGGCACCAGGCCGTGCGATACCAGGCCCACGGATCACGGGCCACCTGGCCGAGCGCAGGGGCCAGGCACGGCCTGGCGGGCGGCGGCCTGGTTTCGGGCCCGGTCGGCCACCTGGTCGGCCACCTGGTCGGCCACCTGGTCGGCCACCTGGTCGGGCGCGGGCACTACGTATGCGGATACGTGGTCGGCCACCTGGTCGGCCACCTGGTCGGCCACCTGGTCCAGCTCGCACCAGGCGCGGCCAGGCGTACCCGAAACGAAAAACCCCGGCACAGGGCCGGGGCGGGAGGGGTTAAAAAAGGCCGGGGGGGGGGGCTAAGTCACGAAAGGGATCAGGACCACGGCCAGCAGCCAAACCAGGCAGGCGAAACCAGCTATCGAGCTCATAACGGGGCCCCCACCAGGGCGGCCCGGTCGGCCATGAGCTGGTCGGCGGTCGCGAGCGCGTCGGCCCGATCGTCCGTGAAATACTCGGCCACCAGCTGGTCGGCCAGGTCGATCAGCTGGACCCGGTATTCGGCGAACTCATCCGACCAGGTCACGCGGAACCGGCCGACCCCGGGGAATGCCCCGGCATACACCAGGCGGCGCGCGCTCATGCTGCCTCCCCGACCAGGTCGAGCAGCTCGCCGGCTTTCGTTTCGAACTCGACGCGCTCGGCCTGCCAGGGGATCGAGCGGGCGTAGGCCGTGGCCCCGGTCACCGCGTCCCATACAGTTTCGATCGGCCGGCCCTCGTCCAGCATATGCGCATGCTGGACACGGGCGGCCACGCGCGGCCCGAATCGGTTCGCCAGGAACCGATCGACCTTGTCGAGTTTCGCGGCCTGCGCATTGCGCAGGACCCCGGACACGTTCGCCGAGCTGGCGCGCGAGTATTCCAGCAGCGCAGGCGTGACCTGGTCCAGGAACCGATCAGGCGCGCTGGCGGTGTGGCGGATGCTAATCTCGTCCAGCTCGTGAGCTCCCCAGACGATTCGATTCGCGCAAACAAAATCGAACAGGAACGTTTTCACGCGCAGGGCCCCGGCCCCTACTTCGGAATTGGTCACGAAAAACCCGCGCGCCAGGGTGCCGGTTTGGCCGTCCCGGCGGCCAGGCAGCTCGATCCGATTCTGTTCGTCGGCCAGGAAAACGAACATGTCCCGGTCACCCGCGAACAGGGTTGTATTGTCCCGGGTCACGTCGACCAGGTCGCCACGAACACCAGGCACCCGCCAGGTGCCGGTCGCCCCGTCGCCAAATCGATCCATCAGGGACGCGACCACGTCCCCGTCCCAGATGCGGCCGTAATTCGGGCCGGTCACTGCGCGCAGCTCGGCGGTGCCGTTCTTCGACAGTAGGACCCCGATATCTTTCGCGTCGCGCTCGACCTGAAACCCGTAATTCAGGCAGTCGGCCGCCAGGGGCGCGGGCAGCTCGCGCAGGTATGCACCAGGCGCGCCGACCAGGTTCGCGGCCTGGCCCATGGCCCAGTGCGTCGGGGCGTATCCGTGGCCATTCGGCCCCTCGATCAAAAGGCCCCGATTGTCGTCGGTCGGGACGGCCCGCAGGCGGCGGGACGAAACCACGGCCGCCCGGCTAATCGCCTGGCGCGCCACCATGGCAGCATGCATCTCGGGCAGGTTGATAAAACGCTCTTCGGCGGGGCGGGTGGCCCATTGCGTATGGGCTTGAGTCAGTGTGGACATTTTCGTGTTCCTTCTATCGTGCTTACTTGATTTCCAGGTGGCCGACCTGGGGCGGTGTCGCATCTTAACATGCAAACAGGGTAACGCGTCAACTATCCCGGCCCAGGTCCCCGACCACGTGGTGACGTAGCAGCGAACCAGGCGGGAGGGACCGGGCGAAACGGACCACGGCGGCCGCATCATCCGGGGCCCCGGCCTTACGGGTTCCGTGCCACGCTAGGGCCACGGGGCCGCCGGTTCCGTAACATCCGCCGGCCTGGTCCTGGCCGACCAGGCGGGCGGCCTGGCCATGGGCGACAAACACCACCACGTAATCCCGGTCACCCCGGGCGCATAGCGGGCGGCCACCGCCGCATTGTGCGCAGCTGAAATTGTCGGACAGCTCGGCCGGGCATTGCACGAACCGGACCCCGCCGGCGGTGTACGGCCAAACAGTCCCGGCCGGGGCGGCCACCACGGCCGGCCGGCCCAGGGCCACGGCGGCCAGGGCCTGCGGGATTGTGTCGCAGCTCGCGTTGATCACAGTCTCGCCAGGTGCCGGCACCGGCAGCAGCTCGGCGGGAAAGTGCGAATAGGTCCAGGCCTGGCCACGGGGCGGCACGGCCTGGCGCACGGCCGCCAGGTAATCCGAATCCACCAGGTCCGCGCCCTGGTCCCCCTTCGGGTTTAGCGGGCAGGCCTTCGGGCAGGTCGCGAGGGTTTGATGCTGGCCGGCACGGTACGTAACCGCGATCGGGCCGGTTTTCCGGTTTGCACTGGTGCGCACTGTTTTAAGCATGGCTTCTATCTTTCTATCTTTCTGTTCCAGGTGGCCGACCTGGGGCGGGGTTGTTTGCATTCTAGCATGCAAACATGCGCGCATGTCAACGGGTAACATGCAAACAGGCGGCGGGCCCAGCTGGTGGCCAGGCCCGGCCTGGTTCACGCGTCGGCCTGGTCGGCCTGCTGCAGCTCGTGGGCGATCCGTCGATACTTTTCGAACAGGTCCGGGAACGCGGCCAGGATGGCGGCCTGGTTCGTTCCGTCCGCCCGGTAATAGGCCAGGGCCAGCGCGGCCGCGAACCCTCCGCCCATTTTTTCCATCAGCTGCGCGGCCTGGTGATTCCAGGTGGCGCGCTCGTCCAGGGTCATGAGCGCGTAGGGTTTCAAAGCGTCGGCGGTCACTGGTCGGCCTCCATGGTTTGCAGGGATTCGCTAATCATGGCGGCGGTGTTGTACCAAACCTGCGGGTTAATCCAGGACCTGGGATCGTCTTCCGGTTTCCCGGCCGCCAGGACCTGGTCGGCGTACTGGCGCACGGCCTCCAGGACGAAGGCCTGCGCAAGGGCACCGCCCGGATAGTTCACCATCAGGTGCGTGATTTTTTGGACATTGTCGCGGCGTTTCATAGTCGGGCCCCTCACGGACGAATCGAGAATGTATTGTTCTGGAAGAACGTACGCAGGCCGTCTTCCAGGTCAACCCTACCGGCGATCTGGTCCAGGTCCAGCTCGCCGGCCACGTCGGTCGCGCTGATTTCCTCCGCAATGGCGGCCAGGTCCAGCTCGCCGGCCACGGCCTCCAGGTTCAGCTCGCCGGCCAGGTCGGCCAGGTTGATTTCCCCGGCAATGCCGGCCAGGTCGAATTCCTCGGCCAGGTTCGACAGGTCCACCACGTCGGCGATCTCGGAATAATCCAGCACGTCGGAAAAATCGACCTTGCGAATCAGCTCGCGGGTGTCCAGGTTGCGGCCGATCTGGTTCAGCTGGTCGTCGCTCAGGTTTTCCGCGATCGTCGCAGCGTCCGCGACCCGCTCGGTCGTCTCTTCGACAAAGTTCTGGATTTTGGCCCAGAACCATTCCTGCGAATCCAGGGCATCAGTGATGCGCACTTTATCCAGGGCCAGCTGCAGGTCGGTCACCGGTGCGGCCAGCTGGTCCCCGGCCAGGCGGGCCTCCAGGGCCGCGACCTTCGTGGCCAGCTCGCCGACCACGTTCGCATGCTGCTGCTGCAGCACTGTCACCTGGGACACAACCGCGTCTTGCACGGCCTTAGTAAACGCGGCCTGAATGGCCGACAGGAGAATGCTCGTTTCGTTCATCTTCGATCTCACTTTCTTGATTACAGGCCGGCGTGATTGCCGGCCCGGATTGAATTCTACACCACCTCTATCAACTCGTGTCAACTACTCGTTTCTGCCCAATAGTTTGTGCGCCAGCCACATTCCAAACAACCTGCGGATCAGAGGGCCCTGCTTATTCGGTGGCGGGGGTGGCGGGGGTTGATTCCGCCGCGCCCGGTTGCGGGCCATGATCCTCTTCGCTATCCGTCTCTCGGTTCCTCTCATGCCTCCCGGGCGCGTGTAGCAGCGACCAGCTGCGCGGCCCCGGCGGTTCGCATGACCTCCGCCCGCGACTCACGGACCAGGCGCAGCACGTGGCCCTGGTCGTCCCAGGCATTCAGGCCGTTGTGCAGGATGGTCACCAGGTCAATCGTGAACTCATTCCAGAATCGCTGGCCATCGGTCGGGTCTTCCAGGTGAGAAACCAGAATCAGCTCTGGGTTTTGAAACGCGAGCTCGCCGTTGAAGGCATTTAGCTCGACCGACGTGTACAGGCAGTCGTAGCTGTAGTCGATCACGCGGCCAAGGCGGTTTCGAACCGCGCTCGGGAAAGACGTGATCAAAAGGCGGCAGCCATTGCCCAGAATGCAGGAGCGAACCGCCTCAGGACGGGGAAGACTTTTCATGCGGCCTCCGGCATCTCAAGTTTTTCGATCATGCGGCGCGCGTCCCCAAGGGCCTCTTCCACCATGCCCTCATAGTATGCGTCGCGCAGGAATTCCTGCACGTTGTCGTAGCAGCAGCCGCCCAGGTAATCCGTGCCCAGGACTACCCCCTGGCGGGAGGCGGTGACCCGGGCGACAAACCAAAGCAGGTCCCCGTTGTCAATGCGATCGACAGTTTCCTGCCGGTGCGCCTCAGATTCAAAATCCCCAGTCAAGGGTTTGTCTTCAGGCGCAGTCGCCAGTTCGATCTTGAATCCGTCACGGATTTCAGAGTGGGCAATTTCCCAATGAGTCATGATTTCTCTCTTTCTATGGTTGCCTGGATCAAGTCCAGGTCCGAGCACTCTAGCACAACTTTCGCGAACGTGTCAACTGTCTAACAGCGCCCCCCGCAATTCGGCCCAGGACACCCCGATCCAGGGCCAGCGCGCCAGCGGGGCGGTGTCAATGCCCAGGTTGACCAGGTCAATCGCCTGTTCGCCACAGTACAGCAGCAGCTCGGACTTGTGCGCATGGGCGGTGCCAGGTGGGAAGTACTGGACCAGGATGTAGGTTGGGCAGCGCAGGTCCGCATGCTTGACGTGGAAGGCCACCTGGTGCGGAGACAGGTTGACCTTGCGGCCTCGCTTGACAACCTTGAGCTCCAGCATCATGAATTCCCCGTGGGGGAATGCCAGCAGACAGTCCGGGATGCCCAGGTTGACCCGGGATTCAATCCGGGTGAAATGGCAGTTTGGTAGGTTTTCTTTCAGCCTCTTGTACAGGTTCGCTTCCGGTTTCATTGCCATCCTCGTCCTCCGGTTCCTGTTCGATCTGCTTGGGGGTGATGTCAATGATCGGGCCCGCGTTGGCCCCGTACAGGCGTTTGATTTCTTCCAGCTTGCGTTGCACCTCTTCCTTCGACATGCTGTCGATCGTGCCGTGCCGGATTTCCTTGCGGTCGATGTAGATGGTGCCCAGGGCCTGGCCCCGGCGGTATTCGGCCTGGACGGCCGCACCATATGCACCAGCTGCCAGGGCCTGGTCGCGGATGATCTGCAGGTCCCGCATGTGCCGCTCGAACGTAGTGGCGTATTTCTCGCCCAGCTCGCGCCTGCGTTCCTGGATGGCGGCCACGATGTGCGGGCTCTTGTCCGGATCGGTCAGCTCGCGGGCGCGGTTTTTGGCCCAGACCTCGCTATAGCCAGAACGGATGGCCGCCTCTTTCAGGGTGACGTGGCCATCCCCGGCCACGAACTCTTCCACGAACTTCCATTCCTGCGGGGTCAAGACCCGGGGCTTGTGGGGCTTGACCGGTGCGGTGATCCGGGCCTCCACGACAGCGGGCCGCCCGCCCAGGCTCTTGCCGACCATGAACTGGTCGTCTTTTGACGGCATCAGG
>Ga0315909_10006802_pt1 | contig 12866 bp, 16 predicted proteins | sample LakEriMetagenome_11_FD_203527 | JGI IMG/M metagenome (GOLD analysis project Ga0315909, IMG submission 203527) | Freshwater fungal communities from buoy surface, Lake Erie, Ohio, United States - Buoy 2 MA125 | ecosystem: Environmental > Aquatic > Freshwater > Lake | place: USA: Lake Erie, Ohio...
GAGGATCAGGTAAGTCGCTTATTGCCCAAATGATTAAAAACGCATCCGGGAACATGGTTTTTATCAATGGTCGTGACCCTCGTTCTATATTTTCTGATTTCGCATGGAGCCGTATAAACCATGACACCCGGACCGTTTTTATTGACGATGCTTATAAAGGCTTTAAAGTTGATTCGCTTTATACTATTGCATCCGGCGACATGATTATCAATAAAAAGAACAAAGCTGAGTTTACAATCGAATTTCAGAACAGGCCAAAAATAATTATTACTTCCAACTATGCAATGGGAAGCGGTGATGATTCAGATTTAAGAAGGCTTTGGACTTTCGCAATTGAAAAGTTTTTTTCTTTAAGTTTAACCCCCATAGATCATTTTGGAAGAAAGTTCTTTGAAGATTGGGATTTGGACGAATGGCTTAAGTTTGACAATTGGGCTACCGATTGCGTTGCTCATTATTTGAAGTATAAAAGAACAACGAAAACAACATCCGCAAATGTAAAAAGAAGGATGCTTATTAATTCAACGGACAGAGGGTTTGTTGAGTTTATGGATGGGTTATTTGATAATAAATTTTACTCATGGTTTCCACAACATTTGAAAACAAGGACCGGGCATCAAGGCGACAAATATGTTACCAATGGCGTTGATTTTGACAAATGGTACCCCAACAGGATAAAAGAGGATTCTGCGGCTAAAATAGCGAAAAGTGAATTATTGGATGTAATTAATGGAATCCTGAAAAATAAGATTTCACAAACACAATTAACGCAATGGCTTGAAAAATGGGCAGAAACAAAGAATGGTTTGAAGTTCAATACAAAGTACAGAGTCTTTGGTCAAAATGGACTTTTTTACCAAATAGTGGAACTTCCAGACGTTCTTACGGAGGATGCCCCATTTTAGCAAAGTGTGTATGAAGGGTGAAAAGTGTGTATGAAGGGGTGAAAATCCGTGTATGAAAGTGTGTATGAAAAAAAAGTCATGCACACTTTTTTTTTCTATACATAGTTAATACATAGTTTTAAAAACAATAAGTGTGTATGAAAATGCAATGACAGTCAATTAGTTACACGCTCATACACACTTTTTCACTTTTTTCTATATATATATATATATATATATAAATATATAAGAATATAGGGAAATATAGAAATATATAGCAGGGTAAGGGAAAAAGTGGAAAGTGTGTATGAAATAATTTTTGTTCAAGTTGACATTAACTTATTACCTTTGAATCCAATATGCTATCTTGCGAATTGGAAAGGTTGCAAAATCTGATCGCTCATGAATACAATGAGCCGGATTTTCTGACCTCTAAAAAGCGTAGCGAAGCAAGGAATATTTATATTTACTTTTCGATTGCAATCCTAAACAAGCCGTTTAAAGAGGTTTCAAAGACAATACCTTTTTATTCCTGCAATAAGACGATATATCAAAGTTTCAGGCGGCAATACGAAAAAAGGAAAAGTATAGATACCGTGGTAATGGTTAATCGGTTAAAGATTTTAATAAATGGCACTTGAAATAGACTGGGATAAAGTAGGGTATTGGTTAGAGGCGGGTGCTTCCGGGGTTGATATTGCCGAAACATTAGGCATCCACGAAAACACATTATACGGAAGATGTAAAGAGGACTTGAAAATGGATTTTGTGGCATTTAAGGCTAAAAACAAAGCCAAAGGAATGCAGAATCTAAGAGTTGCACAATACGAATCAGCCGTTAAAGATAAAGATCGTGGTATGCAAATTTGGTTAGGGAAACAATGGTTAGGGCAATCCGATAAAACGCAAAACGAAATAACAATGCCACAGTTAAAGCCTGTTATCATTTCAAAGGATGGCAAAACCGAGTGAAGTAATATGGCGCACACATGATGCCTATCTTGAGGGGTGGCCTATAATCTGCAACGAGGGCGGCAGTCGATCAGGCAAAAGCTACTCTACTATTCAGATACTTGTTAGCCTTGCAACTAATACAGACAATTTACGGATTTCGATAGTTTCACACTCACTTCCACACATTAAAAGGGGTGCATTTCGTGACCTTAAGCAAATACTTGAGGATACAGGCAATTGGTATGAGGATTGGATGAAATGGACCGATTTTGTTTATACCTTTCCCAACGGCAGTTACATTGAACTTTTTGGACTTGAGGATGAAGGCAAAGCAAGGGGCCCAGGCAGGGATATACTTTTTGTGAATGAAGCCAATTTGATTAGCAAGGTTTTGTTCGATCAGTTGGCCATGCGTACGACGGGCAAAATATTCATGGATTGGAACCCGGCAGAATTTAACTCATGGGTGTACGACGTAGCGGATAACCCGAAAAATAAAAAGATCCATTCTACTTACTTAGACAATATACACAACCTTTCACGGCAACAGATTGAATACATTGAAAGCTACAAAGACCTTCCTGATACTTTCATGTGGGATGTGTACGGACTTGGTAAAAGAGGTGCATCGAAAGAGTTGATTTACACGGCATGGAAGATATGCAGCGAATTACCGGGCAAAGGTCAAGTATTCTACGGTTTGGATTTCGGATACACGGCACCAACGGCAATGGTTAAGGTCGAGTATTACGAAGGGGCTTTATACGTGGAACAAATGATATATCAAACCAAGTTGACAATAAACGACCTAAGTGACAGATTAAAGAGTTTAAATTTGCAAAGGAGCGATGAAATATTTTGTGATTCAGCCGAACCTAAAAGCATTGAGGAGTTGAAAAGGGCGGGGTTCAATGCCAAACCAGCTGAAAAAGACGTGTGGGGCGGTATTATGAAGGTAAAATCTTATCCGTTGTTTATTACAGACAATAGCAAGGATTTAAAAGCTGAATTACAATCTTATAAGTGGAAAACGGATCGGGACGGGAATATAGCAAGTGATGAAGCTCCAGTGAAAGAGAATGACCATTTGCTCGATTCTTTACGATATAGTGTGTTTACGAAATTAACTAAAAAGAGTCCGACATGGACGGCGTTTTAACATGAACCTACTTTACAAATTATTGGGAGTACAAAAGATTCAAAGGAAGGCAATGAGTTTCCCCGGCTTTTCGATTGGTACGGCTCCGACTTATTTCAATTGGAATAAGAACTCAGATGCTTACGTCACAAGTGATACCATTTACACGATTATTAAGACACTTGGAAGGAAAGCAGCGTCTATACCTTTGGAATCTTATAAAAAGGCTGACAGAAACGTAAAGAGTGCGGCTGAAGATAATACTTCAAGCCTTTACAAATTAGTACAACGTCCGAACCCGTCGCAAGGGGCTGATTCATTTTGGGAAGGGGTGTTTTCTTTTTATGCCTTAAAAGGGGAAGCGTTTATTTGGTTAAACAGGGGCGGTATTGAAGGTGGCGAACCTATTGAAATGTATTACATCGCACCTGAATTGATGACGGCGGTCCCGGACCCGTTGGATATGTACGGCGTGAAGTATTGGATATTGAACGCAAACGGTGCATTAATTCCGATTCAAAAGGAAGATATTATCCATTGGAAAACCTTCAACCCTGACTTTGACCTTTCGACGGGTTCACATTTACGGGGAATGTCTCCGTTGCTTCCTGCCACACGTAGGTTACAACAGGATAACGATTCGATGGATTCAGCCGTTGCAATGTTCCAAAACGGAGGTGCAAAGGGTGTACTTTTCAATAAGGATTATACCGATTTGACACCTGATCAAAGAAGCCAATTAGATTACGTGATGCTTACAAAGGTTAACAACAAAGAGGTTAAGGCATCCGTCGCTGCATTACAAGGCGAATGGGGGTATTTAGACTTAGGGTTAAGCGGTGTGGACATGCAACTGTTAGGATCGCAAGAATTGACATTAAAACGGCTTTGCGCTTTGTTTGGAGTGCCTTATGAACTTTTCCAATCGGACACCACATTTGCGAATAAGGAAATGGCAATGAAGAGTTTTATTGTCAACACCATTCAGCCGATGTGCCGGAGTTTGGCAGATGAGTTAAACCGTGTGCTTATACCGGCATTCAAAGGCGGCTATTATTTGGAGTTTGATTTCAGTTCCGTTCCTGAGTTGCAGAATGACTTAACCAAATTAGGTGCAACTTATCAAGCAATGTTTGACAGGGGCGCAATTACTTTGAATGAATACAGAAAACTAATGGGCTTTGATGAAACTACAAACCCGGATCATAACAACTATTTCATAAGTGGTAACTATGCACCTTTGACAGATTTAAACATTCCTAATGAACCTGATTTGGGACAGGACGGGCTTTAACTTCGTAACCTTCATGGGTAATAAAATGATCGTTAACTACCCTGCAATGGCTTTTTATTACTCATTACAACGATGGAGCATGAACTAAGGAAATACAGCGAAATGATTGCAAAGAGGGTGTATCCTGAAGGCGACAAAGAGAAAAAATGTATTGACAAATTTGTCCTTATGAAAATGAAACGTTCTAAACTTTCCAAACAAATAATACAGTTATGCCATGAATCAAAGGCAAAGGAGACAATACTGGATACGCCAACGGAATCAAACGGTCCGACTGATCAACAAGTGGAAAGCGAAGTTTGAAAGGGCTTTACAGATTGAATTAAGACTTTTAGCGGACGCCGTAGAACGTGGGGATGGTCGGAACTTTGCGAATACTCGTATTTTTTCAGATTCTATTTTTTCAGTATTACAAGCCCTTTACAAAGAGGTTGCGGTATCGTATGCGAAAACCAATTACGATACTCTACGGCGTGAAAAATTATTAATGGGTAGTAATGAAGAATGGTTCAGAATTATCTTAGAGTATTTAGGACAAAACTTTTATAATAACGGGACTTTTGCAATAGTCAAAACTAATCAGAAACTATTTAATTCCATTCTTGACAAATCCATTAACGAAGGTTGGGGAGTTGATGAAACGGTACGGTATATTCTGAATGATGAAAGGTTAGGCGTTATTACGGCAAACCGTGCTGAAATGATTGCAAGGACCGAAACGGGCAAAGCTATTCATGCCGGGACTTACGTTGGTGCTGATAGGTCACCATTCCTAAAAGAAAAGATGTGGATTTCGGCAAGAGATAACAGGACAAGGGGTAATCCTATGAATGACCGTACACCACAGGACTTTGCAAAGAAGAACCCTGATCACTATTACATGGACGGGCAAACGGTTGATTTTAACGCTAAGTTTGTGGACCCTCGCAGCGGTGCTGAATTGGAACATCCACACGACCCACAGGCGCAAGCGAAAGATGTTATTCAATGTCGGTGTACTTATGCCGTAACGAATAAAAGAGACAAGAACGGGCGTTTGATAAGGAAGCCTGAATTTGTTTTAAGTAGTTGACATAAATACACAATCAAATCAAAATTAAATTTCATTTTTGATTCATGTTTTACCAAGTTAAAAACATATCCGATTCGGTTAAGGACGTTGATAGCGTTTCCCGTAGGGTTAAGGTAGTTATTTCACAAACGGGAAGTAAGGACTTTGAGAACGATGTAATTGATTCAGGAGCCTATACAAAAACCTTATCTGAAAGAGGTCCAAAAGGGGCAAACCTTATTTGGCATTTAACCGATCACAACCCGTCTTTAAAATCCGCAATTGGAAAGTTTACTGAATTGAATTTGGAGGGTAACGATTTAGTTGGTATTACCGACATTCCGAATACCACTTGGGGTAATGATGTTTTGGAGTTTTACAAATCCGGGCATATTAACCGACATTCAATCGGATATAGAACTGTAAAGCAGGAAGCAGCGAAGGATTACAACTTAATCAAAGAGCTTGTGCTTTTTGAAGGTTCGGCGGTATTGTGGGGCGCAAATCCAAACACGCCTACCATTGAGGTCGGCAAATCACTTGAGGAAAAACAGAACGAATTAAACAAATTAAACAACGAACTGTCACTTTTGTCTAAGTCAATCCGTGACGGACGATTTACAGATGAAAGTTTTGAGTTAATCGAAATTCGTTTTAAACAAGTTCAAGAAAGAATCAGTCAACTTTTTAATATACTCACTCAACCCGTTGAAAAGACAGTCGAGCCGAGCGAAGAACTGAAACAAGCAATATTATTACAAACTCTTAAATTTAAACTCTAAATGGCAAATGAATTTACAGATGCTTTGAATCCCTTAGTGGATAGCATCAAAAAGGAAATTGGCGAGGTAAACGCCAAAGTTGAAGCACACGTTAACCAGCTTAATGAAGATGCAAAAAAGAAAGGTGAAACCCTCGGCGAACTTTCTGAAAAAGTGAACAAAGTTCTTGCTGAAGGTAACCGTTTGAAGTCAAACATTGAAGATTCTGCCCGTAAGGACATGAGCCGTCAAGATTTGATGGTTGAACAACTGAAAGGCATCATTTCTGAAAACTTCGATAAGATCAAAAGTGAAACCCCTTTCCAGTCTAAGGATGCAGGTGTAATGACACTTGGCAACAACCTGACAGGAACAAGCCAAATCAGTTATGTTCCAAACTCAAACATGCGCCCGATTCAGTCAAACCCTCGTTTGTATGAGTTGTTCCGCATTATCCCTACTGCAACAGGTAACGTAACTTTCCCACGTGCTACCACAGGCGTAGGCGAAGGATCATTCGGAGCGCAAACTGAAGGTAACGCAAAAGTACAGGTTGATTACGATGTAACACAGGTTAACGTATCAGTTCCGTTCATTGCTGGTTACGCAAAAGTTAGCCGTCAAATGTTGCAGGACCTTCCTTTCCTTCAAGCGTACCTTTCACAGTCACTTATCGAAGATTGGAACAAAGCGGTAAACATTCGTTTCTTAAACTCAATCGCATCTGGTTCTACTGCTTTGAGTACTTCTGAAACCGTTAACGCTACCAAAATGATCGACGCAATTGCACAACACGCTGCACTCGGATTAGGTAACGCAAACTTGATTTTGACCACTCACGCATCATGGGCGCGTTTGCTGAAAACTAAGCCTTCTGATTACTCAGTTCCAGGTGGTACAATCATTGCGCCCGACGGTTCTGTTCGTTTGGCTGGTATTCCTGTTGTTGCTCACAGTCAAGTTACAAGCGGTAAGTTCTACGCTATGAATACCGATGCTTTTGCAATCGCTCAAGCGTCTGGCTTACAGGTTCGTTCAACTGAAACCGATCAAGATGACTTTGTGAAAAACTTGGTTACTTATCGTGCAGAAGCGAGAATCGAACTTTTATCTTTTCAGCCTACTGCTGCTGTTTACGGCGACATTGGAAGCTAAGAATAAAGATCAAAATAAAAGCCCCTCGATTTGAGGGGTTTTTTTATTTTTGTATTATGAAAGCAATCTGCCTAAACTTAGACCACAGAAAAGACCGTTGGTATCATGCGAACAATGAGTTCTTTTTACAGGGTTTGCAAGTGGAACGATTTAGTGCTATTGAACACGAAAATCCGTTAACATCTTTCAACCTTTCACAAAAGGCAATACTTGAAGGCATAACTGAAAACACATTGGTATTTGAGGATGATGTGTTATTTGTAAGCCATAGATTTAATGAGGTTTTATCTACTGCTCCCGACGACTGGGATATACTTTATTTCGGCGGTAATGTTTTAGAGTCATTACAGCACGTTTCCGGGCATTGGTGGCGTTGTTTACATACTTGGACCACTCACGCCGTAGCATACACACCAAAGGCGGCTAAATACATTACAGAACGGTTTGATCCTTACGGACCGTTTGTTTACGACGATTTTTTAAAGAATCAAATTCAACCCGAATTAAAGGCGTACATTTGTAAACCGTTTATTTGCGTCCAACGGGAAAGTTATTCGGACTTATGGAAGCAAAATGCTTTTTATCAATTATTAGAAACTCAAAATAAGTTGTTATGAAATTTATTGAAGTAAAAGACCAATGGAACGAAACAATTTTTGTAAACCTTGAATTGGTTTCAGCCGTTAAACCCATCAGCGGGGGTGAACAAACAAAGTTATTATTTAATGGCAGTTCAGTTCTTATTAATCAAAAATTTGAAGAAGTTGTTGAAGCTATTAAATCATTAGGCAAAAAATAGGAACTATGAATATCCTTTGGTCCATTCACTTATATTATCCCAGACACGGGGCCGGTGCTGAATCAATGGCACGAAATATTAACCGGGAACTTGTGAAAAGAGGGCATACGGTTAAAGTGTTATTGAACGATGCTAACAAGCACAAGATTAACAATATGTATGAACATGAAGGCGTAACGGTGTTCCCGCCTGATCCTATGATTATTGATAACCTATTCAGGTGGGCGGACGTTGTTATTTCACACCTCGATTATAACAAATGGACATCTTTTCAATGCGCTAAGTACGGAAAGAAAATGATACACGTTGTCCATAACGATACGCCGTATCCGTCGGTAATTGATTGCCCGTGTGATTTGAAAGTGATCTATAACTCTGAGTGGTGCAAAGCGAAACTTAACTACAAACAACCTTCGATTGTGTTCCCACCTCCTGTAGATGAAAATATTATCGTACCTGAAAGAAAAAAGAAGTTTATTGCAATGGTTAACCTTAACGAAAATAAGGGTGCAAGGTTCTTTTATTCCGTTGCAAAGAAATTACCACAATACAACTTTTTAGCTATTAAAGGGAGTTACGAAAGCCAAATACTATCAGACTTGCCGAATGTGACCACCGTTCCAAATGTATCTGATATTAGGGTTTACTTAAAGGACGTAGCTATTATGATGCAGCCGTCACACTATGAAAGTTGGGGTATGGTTTCAACTGAAGCGATGTTCAACGGCATTCCTGTTATTTGCCACCCAACGCACGGGTTAAAGGAGAATGTAGCAAACGGGGGTATTTTCATTGATAGAAAGGACACGGCTAAAATGGCTGCTGAGGTTGATAAGTTAATGTCCGATGAAAAGTACTACGACAAATGGAGTAAAGCCGCAAAAAAAAGAGCAAAAGAATTAGTTCCCAAATGGGATGAATTGATTAACTTTGTTATCGCATAATTTGAACATGGTTTCCCCTGCCGTTTCTACGGTGGGGGTTTTCTTTTAGTTGACATACACTTTACTCCCCTTTCTAATTCGTTTTACCTTTGGTAATTATGAACGAAGTTTTGCAAATCAATATAGCAGACGGGAGCGAACCTGTAACCTTACAACAGGCAAAAGATTTCATCCGGGTAACCTCGGAGGATGACGACGCTATTATTACCGACCTTATAACCGTTGCCAGACAGAAAATAGAGCGTTTTACGGGCTTAACTTTGACCGATGCTGATATAACCTTAACGGCTACCTTAGACGGCAAATTTAAACTCCCTTACGGGCCATTAGATGAAATTGATACGGTTAAGTTTTTGGAAGGTCAGGAAACGGATGGCACAAATGATTGGGAAACATTGGATGCAGATGAATACCAAATCGTTGCAGGGCATTTTATCCCGAAATACAAAGGCACTTACGAAATAACATATTCGGTTACCGGGAACACAGATAAGAGCCTGTTATACGACCTTAAAAGGGTTCTATTGTGGCTTTATGAAAACAGAGGCGACGATTCCGATGAAATGCCAAAAGAATTAATGAGTAACGCTAAACATCTTAAGGTTTTATCATGGGTATAGGGGTTGCACGAAAGGTTAAACTTGTTGTATTGTCCGAACAAACGGGGGCGGATGGTATAGAACCCTTATCGGAGGAAGTGGCGAATATTTGGGCTGAAATTAATTCCGTTTCACAGAACAGAGGATTTAATGACGGCAAAGCGTCTTATGTAACAAGCTATGAGTTCCTGATTCGTTACGCTTCTGAAATAGCGTTGAACATTAATACAATGATTGAGTATGGGAATAGATTTTATTCTATTCAATCAATTCAAAGAGGGGATAAGGTGCGTTCCACATCAAAGTTTAGCTTTCAGTTTCAGGACAACCCAGAAGGGAAGTATTGGCGTGTAATTGCAAATAGCGAAGATTATGGGTAAGGCGTTTACATTTGAGATACAAGGGATAAAACGGATTGAACAGGTGTTAAAGACGATGCCCGCTGAAGTACAAGCGGAAATTAATGAAGAAATTGAAGAAACCGCAAGGGCAATAGTTAAGAAAGCCAAACAACGTGCGCCGAAATACGACGGGCAGTTGCAACAAGCGATAGGTTACGGTTTATTAATAGACAAAAGTGGTTTTGAAGTATTTGCGGCTAAGAATTACGCTGCATTTGTCGAATTTGGAACGGGTGGCAAAGTTGAAGTCCCGGCAGAACTTAGGACATACGCCGCTAAATTTAAGAAAAGCGGCAAAGGTACTTATGACCAGTTTGTGGATGCTATGACACGTTGGGTGCGAAAAAAAGGAATTGCAGCAACACAAATACGACAAATTAAGTCAGGCAAAAACAAAGGCAAATTTAAGAAAGCGGGGAAGTTAGCACAGGGTATTTATGAACGTGAATTAGCAAAGTTCCTTGTGTTTCTGATATTAAAAAACGGTTTGAAAGCAAGACCTTTCCTTTTCAATTCATATTTTGAAGAACGGCCAAAGTTGGTAAACAAAATCAAAAACGTACTGAAACTCAAATGAAAGATAGTTTAAAAGCATTGCGGGATTCTTATATGGCTTTGTTGTCCGATGGGATAACTTACAACGGATCTGTTATACCCGTGTACGATCAAGAAGCGGACCCGACAGGCAATGACTTTTACATTGTCCTTTCCACCGCTACGGACGTACCGATTGAAAATAACTCCGCTTTTATCAATGAAACCACAATGTTAATTGACGTGGTAACAAGAGTAAATTATACCCTCACTAAACAAACAGAAGTAGTTGACATAATAACGGGCAAAATCTTTCAGCTTGTTATACCTTCGATTGGAACAAGCGGATTGACCGATACGGCGGATTTTCAGATAACGAATGTGAGAAAGGAAAGCAGCGAACATTTGCCGATATTGGACTCAGGAACTAAGAAAATAGTCCGTAGGGTAACACGATTTAGTCAAAATTTAATCGAAAAATAAATGGCACAGTTACAAGGAAAAGACGTTAATATTTACATCCGGGAAAATGGCAGCACAGGCGCATTTAAGCGGTTAGTTTGTACTTCATCCACAGGGGAAGAGTTTTCCCCTAATCAAGTTACAGTAGTTACTAATTGCGGACCGTTAACAATGATTAACGATACACCTGTAAGTTTTCCGCTTGATGGTATTGTGAAAGTTGATCCCGATAGTGACGAGGTTTCATACAATGAATTGAAAAGCTATATTATTAACGGCACGTTGGTAGATGTTGAATACAAATCTGATGACAATAGTGTGTACACTACCTGTTCAGCTTATTTAACGGCTTTAAGTTTGTCAAGTCCTTCTGAGGGTTTTGCAACCTTTACGGGAAGCATTACAAGTACTGGAACGATTGACATTACTCCATAAATCGGTTGTTATTTTTTCATGGTTTTAGCCCCTGCCGTTTCTACGGTGGGGGTTTTTTATTCCAAATGTTTTTTATTTAAATGTTTTTTATTTCAAATCTTTTCGTATATTTGCAATGGACTTTTCAATCTCCTTTTTTTAAATGCCTTGGTCGCACAAGGCATTTTTTTATTAAAAATCTTTTTGTATCTTTGTTAAAACTAAAACACATGAAAACAATAACACTTACAGTTGAGCAGCTTTCTGAATTATTGAAATCAAAGTTAAAAGCAGGGATCGGAATTGGTATGTTATCCGAAAAGTATGGGCTTAGTGTTAAAGGAATTGAGGATGCTGTTACACAAGAATCCATTCACATTTTAACCAAAAGAAAATTCACGCCTCCGTTCAGAGTAGGGCGCAAAACAAAAAGAGCCATATTAGACGCAAATGGGCTTGAATATGTAGTTTTTAAGGAGGGCTTGGAAATGGAAGCGCAAGATTTTTGCAATTACTTAAATAAAAAGAATGGTATTTCATAATAATCACTTATCTTTGAAAAACTAAGTCCGCACTTAGCTTATGTTTCTTACGTGACAATTACACGTAGCAATGGGAAAGGGTCTCTTTGAGGCCCTTTTTTATTTAAAAAACTTTTGTATCTTTGTAATAACAATAATTTTTATTAAGCATCTCAACCCTCCGTTTTTACGGGGGGTTCTGTTTTTTAGTTGACATAACAAACCAATTCCGATACTTTGTAAAGTACCTTTGAAACATGATTAAAATAAACAACAAAGAAGTTTCTTTGCGTTTCGGGATGTTATCGGTTGAAATCTTTTTGGGTAAAATATCCGATGACGACGTGCAACTTTCGTTACTTTCAAGTTACGGTGTTGCTTCAATGATTTACGCTGGTATGGTTAACTTTTACAAAGTTGAAGGAAAGCCAAACCCTTTGACCTTTAAAGAGATTTACGACTACGTTGAAGATTCTCTTATGAAAGGCGAAAACGTAGAGGATATTCAAAAGGTGGTAGTGGAGTTCGAAAGCAGCCAGCCTTTGAAGCGGAAAACGGAAACAATCGAAAAAGCCGTCGAAGAAAAAAAAAGCCTGATTTCGAACAGCAACGAATAACTGCTTTTGAGGCGGGGTTGAAGCCTGATGAATATGATTGGATGCTGCCAAAGGATTTTGTGTTATTCATAGAGGGTTATAATCACAGGGTATTAACTCAGCATGATATTGCACGTAGACAGGCTTATTTTGCAATTGCACCACATTTGAAGCAAGGTGTAACGATGCAACAGTTTTTCAGAGATTCATGGCCCTTGCCAACAGATAAGTTAAAAATAAGCGAATCGTTACGTGAAAAATACGAAAGGTTAAAAAATGGAAGAAGGTCTTAAACTCAAAATATCGGCTGATCTTGGTCAAACCATTGCGGCACTTCGCGAAATGCAAAGAGAGGTTGC
>Ga0315909_10006803_pt1 | contig 12859 bp, 24 predicted proteins | sample LakEriMetagenome_11_FD_203527 | JGI IMG/M metagenome (GOLD analysis project Ga0315909, IMG submission 203527) | Freshwater fungal communities from buoy surface, Lake Erie, Ohio, United States - Buoy 2 MA125 | ecosystem: Environmental > Aquatic > Freshwater > Lake | place: USA: Lake Erie, Ohio...
CAATATCCGGCCGATCAGTTGCACAGTTGGACCGAACAGTATGATGAAGTGTTGCTGCGCATGCGTGGCAGTATTATGGGCATTGGGTTGGTAGCCACGTGACATATGATTATCTGATTGTGGGTGCTGGCTTCTATGGTGCCACTTTTGCAAGACTACAAACCGACTTGGGTCGACGTTGTCTGGTAATAGATCGAAGAGATCACATAGCCGGAAACGCCTATACCTATCGTGTAGATGACATTGATGTACACAAGTATGGCCCACACATTTTCCATACTGACAACGATGAAATTTGGCAGTTTGTAAATAGATTCGGACGGTTCAACAACTTTATCAATCGTCCAAAAGCATACGTGAATGGTAGGCTGTACAGTCTACCATTCAACATGAATACTTTCAAAGAAATATGGGGCGTGGTAGTACCCAGACAAGCCGAAACTATCATAGAAAGTCAACGTTTGAAGCTGGACCGAGAACCGGCCAATCTTGAAGAACAGGCGCTGTGCCTGGTAGGTAGAGACATATATGAACTACTGATCAAGGACTATACACAGAAGCAGTGGAACAGACACCCTAGAGATTTGCCTGCCGACATTATCAAACGACTGCCGCTGCGATTCACCTATGACGACAACTATTTTAACGATCGTTATCAAGGTTTACCTGTGGAAGGCTATACCAAACTTGTGGAAACAATGCTGGATGGCATAGAAGTCAAACTGAACTGTAACTACATATTCAATCGCGCAGAACTCGACTCATTGGCCAAACGTGTAGTCTATACCGGTGGTATCGACGAATACTTTGACTATGATTTTGGTACGCTGGCCTATCGTGGGCTAAAATTTGAAACTGAAATTTTAGACATAGACAATCTGCAAGGCAATGCAGTGATCAACTTTCCTGAATCCAGCTGTGCCTGGACCAGGGTGATTGAACACAAACACTTCAATCGCAGTCGTTCTGAACGCACTGTCATTACCAGAGAGTATCCAGCTGAATGGTTTCAAGATCAAACTGCTTACTATCCAATCAACGACAGTACCAATCAAAAATTGTTCAGACGCTATCAAGAACTGGCCGAAACACGTAAAAATGTTATATTTGGTGGTCGCCTGGCCGAATATAGATACTATGACATGCATCAAGTAATTGGATCGGCAATGGCTGCTGTACGACGCACACAACAAGGAACCTTATGAAAAATTATCTAATAGGTGCAGTTAGACCTGTAAGCACTACCTGGGGCTATTGGAAAACACAAGAAGAAGAACGCATAGCTGTGGAAACAGCCAAACGCTATGAAGCCATGTACGAAATCAGTCGTGCCAGTGCTAGAAAGTTTTTGCAGGGCGACTGGGAAGAAGTAAAGTTTACAGCACCAGTGCTAGATGCCAGACAGTATCAGATAGCGCAGTGGTATGTGATCAAAGAACTCTGGTACAAAGAACCCTGTAATATTCTAGCCATGGGCGCCGACACTTTGTTTATCAAACCTGTAGAAGTGTTCGGTCGTTACGACAAAATGATGATGTTCAATTATACCGATCCAAGATCACATGAAGAATTTGCACATTACTTCAATGATGACATTAGGTATTATCCTGCAGACATGGACCGTCGTGTATGGAATCTAGGCGAAGAAAAAATGAAAGGTTGGTTTGATCATGCTGAGGCTGGATGGGGATGGGGTCAGCTCATACATAACTATCAATTCTGGTCACAGAACATAACCGTTGAACAAGTGTTAGATCCCACAATGGCATGGCAGGCTTTTAATCTCAATCAAGAATTCTGCTCGCAATGGAATGGGTGCGGTATTGATCAAGTCAAAATCATGCACTTTCATGGCAGCAGAGACGCCGACACCAGAGTCGACGTAATGACCAATCTAGCAAAACAATTAGGCATATGAAAATATACTACTCTCAACGACAAATTAGAGACTTTCAATTTGAAATCTGCCGTCAGATACAACAGTCTGGTTGGCGCCCTGAACTAATAGTAGGGCTAGCGAGGGGTGGCTTACATCCAGCTGTTGATCTCAGCCATTATTTTGACATACCCATGCGAGCGCAGGCCATACAACTGCGCGATGGCACAGTTGAAGCCAATGAAGAAATCAGCAAGATGGCCTACGAGGGCCGAAACATACTGATTGTAGACGATATCAACGATACAGGTGCTAGCCTAAGACACCTTATGGATCTGTGGCAGCAGACATATCGTGCTGACGACTTGGCCACTTGGGAAAGCAGATGGCATAACACAATCAGATCAGCAGTGCTGATCAACAACGCAGACAGTCGTATGTTTGTAGATTATGCCGGATTTGAAATCAACAAGTTTGAAAATCCAGAATGGTGTGTGTTTCCTTGGGAGCATTGGTGGAGCATTTCTAGCTACAGATAAATAATTGTCTCTGCTCCACGGATGGTTAGCCATCAAATCTCAATGAAAAATAAGCTTTATACATTGCCATTTGTGCATGTGTTGATTACTCAGACCTGTAATATGAGCTGCCTTGGCTGCTGTACGATCAGTGATCAAACGTGGCCAGGCTACGTATCATGGCAGGAAGGACAACAGTGGTTGACTCAATGGCAATCTCGCATTCAATTTGAACGTTTTGGTCTAGTAGGAGGTGAACCATTTATTAATCCTGAACTAGATAAATGGATTTTGGGTGTTAGGCAGATGTTTCCCGATAGTCGTATACAGATTACCACTAATGGTAGTCTGCTACACAAACATTATGACATCTTAGAGTTGTTAGATCAAGTTGGCAACAGTATACTTAAGATTAGCAGGCATATAAAAGATGATAACTGTGATCAGGCCATAGATTGGTTGCTCGGCCGTTTTGACTGGACTCAAATTCGAGAGTATGGATTGAATCGTTTGGTAACTAATAATGGATTTAGACTAGATGTCAGAGACTTGCCATCTGGTCGTCCTTACATGCAAAAAAATCTGTTCATCAAAACCTATGATGGTCCGCATCATCAAATGCGTCCTTATAACAACAATGCCCAAGCTGCTTATGCTGCCTGCTTAGAAAATGGTCTACCGGTGTTAAACTTACATCAAGGCAGACTGTACAAGTGTATGACAATGGCATTAAGGCAGACGGAATTGGATAAATTTGGTAGACCTAACTATAATCTATGGCAACCATTGTTAGCAGAACACCCAGGCGCCAATTGGTTGTGTACTGACGAGGAGCTAGATAATCTATTTGCCAACATAGGACAACCTGCTGGTTTTTGTAGGCAGTGCCCCACCAAAGAACAAGAACACACTTTTTTTGATCACAGTCGAACTGTGTTTTGGAAACGAGATATCAAAGGAAAACAACATGAAAATCAAACGCATCAGTAATTTTGGCAGTTTTGGTCATTTTGTCGACGGCGTAGACATGGATCACATTACCGAAGAACAATGGATGGCCATTGGACAGCTTCACATGGAAGGTTTGGTCACCATACTAAGAGACATCAAGATTACCAAAGAACAGTACCTTGACTGGGTACCCAAGTGGGGTCCTATTAAAAGCAACGCCAGAGCACACTTTCAAAAAAAGTATGGCGCACAATTTGATGCTAAAAAACCTGAGACATGGTCTGCTGCTGGACTTAGTGAAGAAGATCACAAGTGGATGAATGCTAGGCAGTATCAACTTGAACCCACCGAAGATGGCAGGTTTCTAACCAGGGTCTACGGTAAACGCGACGAAGAAGGCCACATGCTAGGCTATTTCAGTACCGGCGACATTGAATGGCACAGCAATGAATGTTCGAGTCTGACTTTCAGTCCGTGTGTTAGTTTACTAGGTTGGGATCATATGGTTGGTTCTGCCACTGGTTTCATCCAAACCGTTGATCTATACGATAGTTTTACAAGCAGTTTCCAAAGCGAGCTAGACGAAATGATATTGGTACATCGCTACGAAGTAGGTCGTGTTAACGAAAACGAACATACCGACGAAGAATTTGCCATACACATCAAAACTGCTTTCTGCCCAGTTGATGATGCAGAAACTCCATTGGTATGCTATAGTCCAGGTGGACACAAAGGTCTGCACTACAGTATGAACACTCGTGCATTGATCAAAGGCATGACCGAAGAGCAAAGTCGCCGAGTGTTTGACGAAATTGACAGTAAGCTGTTTGTCAAAGATTGGGTCTACGATCACTACTATCAACAGAACAACGATCTGGTATTTTTCGATCAAAGTGTTACCTTACACAATCGTACCGGACATCATCCGGATCGCAAAGCATTTAGACAGCAGTTTGATCCCAGCTGCTTGTTAGACCAGCCCTACTATCCCTGGAAGCACAGTGCAGAGTTTAACCAACGCTACGTGCAAGAAACACATGAACTTGTAGACCTTCTTGGCGGCGACGTAAAGGCCAAATTCAAATTACCGTAACTGTTGACATTGATCTAAATATTGCGTATTATACGTGTATAACCTTATGAGGCATCGATGACCAATCCTTTTCAAGATCAGGCTAAATTTATGCAGGCCTGTGATCAAACCGTAGGCACTTTTAATGAATCACAATATCAGTTATACTGCAATCTAATCGCAGAAGAATTTAATGAACTAGTAGCCAGTGGTACAGTGGTTGATGATCTTGATGCATTGATTGATATACTTGTAGTAACCATTGGCGCTATTCACAGCCTTGGCGCTGATGCCGAAGGAGCCTGGAACGAAGTCATGCGTAGTAACATGGCTAAGATAGACAGCGAAACCGGTAAGGTTCGTAAACGCGAAGATGGCAAAGTACTCAAACCTGACGGCTGGCAACCACCACAACTAGACAAATTTATTCACGGTCACTAATGGAAAAAATTACCTACACAGAAATATTCTACAGTCTACAAGGCGAAGGTCGATGGGCTGGCGTACCTAGCGTGTTCTTTAGAACATTTGGCTGTAACTTCCGCTGTCGCAAGTTTGGCCGTCCGCGAGACGAAGAAATCGAAGGACACAATCCTGAAGTTACTGCTATCATTAAAAAGATCGAGCAGAATCCCAATCAATATCAAGAGTTCAAGGACTTGCCACTGGTAACTACAGGCTGCGATACCTACGCTAGTATCTATCCTGAATTTAAGAAATACAATCTACAGCACACAGTGCCAGAGATTGTGGATCGTATGCACGAAATCATACCCGGCAACCAATGGAGTTATGATGCTCATGATGACATACACTTGGTCATTACTGGTGGTGAGCCGTTGTTGGCGTATCAGCAATTGTATCCTGACATGATTGAACGTTGTCGTGCCAACGGCTTACGCAATCTAACCTTTGAAACCAATGGCACTCAAGAATTGTACCCTGAAGTACATGAATATCTATTTGAAGAATTTACTAGACATGGTAGGGACTATGACAAACTGACTTTCAGCGTGAGTCCTAAACTGCCATGTTCAGGGGAGTCTTGGGATCGTGCTATACTGCCCAAGACGGTAAAAAGCTACGAGATGATAGGCATGACCTATCTCAAATTTGTAGTAGCTACCAAGCAAGATGTACGTGACGCCGATCGTGCAGTCAGCATGTATAGAGAAGCCGGTTTTGGTGGTCCTGTCTACCTGATGCCAGTGGGTGGTGTGCCTCAGGTGTATAATCTCAACACGCAAGACGTTGCTCGCTTTGCCATGGAGCGAGGTTATAGATACAGTCCTAGACTGCAGGTTGATATCTGGCGCAATGCCTGGGGAACATAAAACTAATGAATGAAACTCGTGCTCGAACATTGACTAGAATGGTAACCTATCGCTTGACAGCCTGGCTGTTTACGATTTTTTGGACATGGTTGTTTACCGGAGACATTGCCAAGAGTACCGGCTTTGCTACTGCTCTACATGTTTTGTTAAGCATAGACTATTACATCCATGAACGGATTTGGTTAAAAATAAAATGGGGTAAAACAGATGCATGACAAGATAACCAAATGGATTAAAGATTATGCCACAAAACACAATATCAGTGCTCTAGTAGTTGGCATCAGTGGCGGTATTGATTCGGCTGTGGTGTCCACCTTGTGTGCTCGAACAGGTCTTTATACCATGGCTGTCAGCATGCCTATTCGTCAAAGCCAACACACTCACGATCTTAGTTTACGTCATGGGCAATGGTTAAAGACCAATTTTGAGCTGGTAGATCACATCACCATTGATCTCACGCCCACCTTTGAACAGTTTGAAACTGCCACCAAAGTATACAGCCATGAATTGGCTTATGCTAACAGTAGGAGCAGACTACGCATGATGACCTTGTATCAACTTGCGCAGGCCAACTCGGGTATAGTAGTAGGTACAGGCAACAAGGTCGAAGACTTTGGTGTAGGATTTTTTACCAAGTACGGCGACGGTGGTGTAGATATCAGTCCAATTGGTGACTGCTTGAAAACTGAAGTGTGGCAAATGGGTCGTGAACTAGGCATATTACAAGACATAATCACGGCCGCACCTACCGATGGACTGTGGGATGATGGACGCACTGATGAAGATCAGTTGGGCATGAGTTATGAGGATTTAGAATGGGCCATGGAACGCCATATGGTCGGTGACGACAGCGATGATCCTAGGCTGGTCACCTACAGACGCATCCGTCGAGCAAACTTGCACAAAATGCTGCCCATCCCTGTGTGTAAACTAGGAGAATAAAATGAAATGGTTAGATCGTTTAATCAAGCCCAAGAAAAAAACAGCTGAACCAACAGCAAAGCCAGCACCAAAGAAAACTGCCAAAGACCTAGCCACCGAAGCTGGCGAACCTTACGTGGCCATAGTAGGCATGGACATTGATCCAGAAAACCTGCATCAAGGCGCATTTGAACTAGACTGGAATTCGGTGTTTGTTACCAGATTGGTCAAGGCTGGCTATATGATGAAGCCCGATGACAGCGATGCAGACATTGTGGATCGCTGGTTTCAGAATGTGTGTAGACATGTGGTCATGGAAACCTGGGAGCAAGAGCAAGCTATGAATCCCAGTCGCTATGTTTACAGTCGCAACCTTGGAGATGGACGCAGAGAGGTCAGCTGATGATATTCAATCATATTAAAGAGCTCAAACGAGCCGGCAAAAAAATTGGCATCACATTCAGCACCTTTGACATGCTGCATGCTGGACACATAGCCATGCTCAGCCAAGCAAAGAATTACTGTGATTATCTAATAGCCGGATTACAAACCGATCCTACTATAGATCGTCCGGACACAAAAAATAAACCAGTACAGAGTATAGTAGAACGTCAGATACAGTTGTCAGCTTGTAGGTATGTAGACGAAGTTGTGGTTTATCAAACTGAACAGGATCTAGTAGACCTGTTGCTGATTTTGCCCGTTGATGTAAGAATACTGGGTGTGGAATACAAGGAAAAAACATTTTCTGGTGATGCGGAATGTTATAGCCGCGGCATTGAACTGGTGTTTAACTCGCGCGACCATAGTTTTAGTTCAAGCAGTCTGCGACGCAGAGTGGCAGCAGCCGAAAGCATGCGTGTACTGAAAAACGAACCCGATCGTGAAAAGGATCCTGTGTTGCCCATTGAAGAATTCACCTTTGCCCAGGTATTAGACAAACGCTACAGTAGATAATGGATCCTATTCCCTTACCAAAAACTGTCACTGTTTATACTCTGGTCAAACAGTCTGGTGCAACTTTGAATTACATCGGTGGTGCCTATAATGCCACTAATTGTATGGGATATGGATTTTTCCTACACAAAATAGATGCAGAACATCAAAGGACTCTTGAATTACTAAAAGAGGAAAACGCAGGTGTTCAAATACACATGTTTGAACTTACTGTTCCCAATCCTGTCTATAAAGCATGATACTGTATGTCAATGGTGACAGTCACGCTGCTGGAGCCGAAGCTGCTAACACATTTGCCTTCGCAGAAGATGATCCAAACTATCGTCATCTAGGTCGTCGACCGCATCCGGATAACCTAGCGGTCAGTTGGGGTCAACAGTTGGCCAATCAATTAGGTGCCGAGTTAGTCTGTGATGCCGAAAGTGGTAGTAGCAATCGCAGAATCGTACGCACGACCTTGGAGTTTATTAGACAACGTCGTGGTTATTTTCGTGACACACTGATCATTATAGGATGGAGTACCTGGGAACGTTCAGAAATTCTCGACGATGATGGTCAGTATTGGCAAATAGGGGCATCTGGTCTAGACTATCTACCAACTCATTTACATGATAGGTATCGAAACTTTATCGGCACTATTAACTGGCGTAGGTCCATGAACAAGGCCTATGCTGAAGTGATCACGATGCATAATTGGTTAAAGTCAAGAGGTATCAGTCATTTGTTTTTCAACTGCAACAGTCATTTTAGAAACATAGATGATCGCACAGCCAATTGGGGAGCTTGTTATCTAGATCCCTACAATCCGGACAGGACCATGGACCGTATACTACGCAAGCACAAGTTTGAAACGGTAAATCCGAATAGTTGGCATTTTGGCAAGGATGCCCATTGCTTTTGGGCTGATTATGTGTTACACTACTTGAACTCTAACAATCTATTACCAAAATGAACTACGTCCTTATAGATACTGCCAATATGTTTTTCCGTGCTAGACATGTGGCTTTTCGTGCTGCGGATCTTGACGAAAAGGTTGGCTACGCACTGCACATTACTTTGGCTGCTGTTAACAAAGTTGCACGTAGATTCAATGCGGATCATGTGGTATTCGCACTGGAAGGACGCAGTTGGCGCAAGGACATATATGAGCCTTACAAAAAGAATCGGGCAGCGGCTCGTGCTGCATTGACCGAAGCCGAACAAGAAGAAGATCGTATATTTTGGGAAACTTATGATCAGTTCACACAGTTTCTAGCACAGGGCACCAACTGTTCGGTAATCAGGCATGAAAATGCCGAAGCTGATGATATCATAGCTCGTTGGATTGCTCTGCATCCACAAGACACACATACCATTGTCAGCAGTGACACTGACTTTGTGCAGTTGATTTCAGAAAATGTCAATCAGTACAACGGTATCACCGACGAATTAATAACCATACGCGGCATATTTGATGCCAAAGACAAGCCGGTAATTGACAAGAAAACCAAAGAGCCAAAAACTGTGCCTGATCCAGAATGGTTGTTGTTTGAAAAATGCATGCGCGGCGATGTCAGCGATAACATATTCTCAGCTTATCCAGGAGTGCGAGTAAAAGGTACTAAAAATAAAGTGGGACTCACAGAAGCATTTCAAGATCGTCGTAGTCGTGGCTACGCATGGAACAATTTAATGCTGCAAAAATGGACTGATCACAACGGTGTTGAGCACAGAGTTCTAGATGATTATCGACGCAATCAACTGCTGATAGATCTAAATGCGCAGCCAGACACAGTCAAAGCCGAAGTTGATCATGCCATACGCAGTCAGATATCACACAAAGATATAGGTCAGGTTGGCACACGATTCATGAAGTTTTGTGGCCGTCATAATTTGGTCAAAATCAGCGAGCAGGCCGAGCAGTATGGTCGCTGGCTGAACAGTAACTATCAAGGAGTGTTAGATGGTATTAGCTAAGAGCGTGGTAAAAAATAAGTTTTGGATTTTGCGATCGGAATCTGGCAAGGTTGGTACAGTTGAAGCGGAAGGCAAAGGATTCAAGGTCAATCTCAATGGCACTGTAAACAATTTTCGCACACTGAGATCGGCCAAAGAAAAAATTGGCATAGACTTCGAACCAGTGCCGCCTACCAAGAGCCGACAACCACAGAATCATGTTAACGGTTACCCAACTGAAGGTCGTGCGCACAATCCAGTGATTGATGTACGTAGAAAGATTCCTATGTTTACCAAGCAGAGTAACAGTAAAAGTTGGTATGCAGCAGGCTGGTACGTGATTAATCAAGCCGGACATTGGCAACCAATGCTGTGTCCAAAAAAGATCATACTAGATCGCTACCCTTACCAGGGTCCGTTTTATACCAAGGATCAAGCACGTGAGTCTACACATCGCTAAATTTATTGAACGTATTAGATCCAACGAGCACAAAGGCAAACGAGATCTAGTGATCACCATGCAGGAAGCCAAAGATCTACATGCAGACATTACAAAACTATTACTGGCCTTAGAAGAACTGCGTCAAGCACAAGATAATACCGAGGATCAGGTGGTAGAAGTCAAAATCACAGGTGGCAACTTTTAAGCTGAAAATTTGGCTAAATAATACTGCTATATTATTTAGGAGAGCACAAGTTGTCTAGACCCAAACCATTAGTTTTGTTGGAGAAAACCAACAAGCAAAACTACAAAACCGAACAGGTCCTTGCGGCTGAAGGAATTTGGGCAGTGTTCTACGACGGCTCACCTATCAACCTCAAAACAAGTAATCTGCTGGTTCAGTACCCTGGCCCCAAGTACAAAAAGGTCAGCTTCAGTAACAGTGGACATGCTATCAATCTGGCTAAAAAACTCAACTCATATTTTCAAACTGACAAGTTTTCGGTAGTGCTTTTGAAGCAAGGCGAAACTATCTATGCCACCAATGCCAACCCGCAAGCTAGACCTAGTCCAGCGCCTAGTAGCCCTACTACCTGAAGAACATACAGAATCCATAGACATGGCCATGAAAACATGGTGGGTCAATCTTAGAGCCAAAGGCGGCCTAAGGTTAACCGATCATGGCTATCATATTTTTCATGGTGTACTCAAATTGGACAACTGGCACATTGACTTTGCTAAAAGCGACAAGGTAACCAAACAAACCATTTTGGACTTGGATCGTAAACTGGACTGGCCCTACTACATTGATGTGCGCCGTCGGCGCCTAATATTTTTCAGTAGCAAAGAAGCAATGATGGCCACACTGTATGGCAATCTCAACACTTGGCTGACCAATTTGCAGAACGGTTGACCAATTATTGGTTCTCCGTTATACTTTAGGCTAGTTAATTAATTGGAGGTTAACAATGCAGCAACATACCGCTATTCAACAAGTTAACAGTCAAATAATGTTTGGTACTTTTACCAACGACCAACTGGACAGCATCTTGGCCGCGGTCAAATTCCGCCGAGCACAGATTGGCAAAGAAACAAAACGGTCGTTGATGCTGGGTGATGTTGTTAAATTTACACATCCGCGCACGGGTTGCACACATCAAGGCAATGTTGTAAAAATTGCAATCAAGAATATCAAAGTTAAACAAGGTCTAACAACCTGGAACGTTCCTGCTAACATGCTAACAGTTGTTGATTAAGCAAGGAGTAGCCATGATACTAGCCGCAGAAGTTAACAAATACACAACACTAGATCGTTACGAAATTCGCAACATTCTTGCTCACAGTGGCTACTCAGGGATCAGTTTTGAATCTGTTAAGTTTCTGGGCATTACCAACGGTGGCGACTTTTGCTATAGTGTTAAGTATTTTGATGAATCTGGCACCGGCGAGCAAACCGGCAAAGTATTTGTTGCAAAATCAGCAACCGGGGACATGGTAGCTGAATTCTGAAAACGGTAGACCAATTATTCCCGATCCGGTATAATATAGGTATAGTAACTAATAAGGAGCGTACCAAATGTCAAAAATTACCGCATACACTGTAGAAGTTTACAAAGAAGATCGTCGTATCCGCAAGGACGAGCGTTACGGTCGCAACAAAAAAGGTCTGCGTTTTGTCAAGGTTGTGGATTTGAACTGCTCTTACAGCCAGGTCTGGAATGTGGCCGAAAGCTTCCGCACCGAAGGTTTCGTTGCTCATGTGTACGAAACGTTCGTGACTCGCAAGAACCTGGTCACAGGCAAAGAGTTTCAAGAGCGTTATGACACGCCGTACTTTTGCTCGCCTTCCAGCGAATCTTATTACAGCATGTAATGTCAAGGAGACAGCAATGACCAAATTCCAAAAACAAGTGCGAGAACTGGCCACACAAGTGGGTGACCCAACTGGCTTCAGCGAAGAAACCATAGACTACATTGCCTGCGAACTACAGGTCAGCTATGATGACGTTGAGCAAGTGTTCGACCAATTGGTAGACCTGGTAAACTAGGAGAAAAAACCATGACAGAGATCACTGATATTCCAGAAAATCAGCGTGTGATGAACATGCTAAAAGGATGGCAGTTTGATCGCAGGCAACACGGTTGCCTATACGATCGCGGTATGGCCGATAGCTACTACAGTCGTCCGCGCACACCACACTATGGTGGTGTTGGTGGTGACTCAGGTCCGCGTGTGGAAAAACTTACTGCCGATGAACGGGACGAGTACTTGGCCGGTTATGACTACAACGAGCGGTCAGGTGACAAGAAAAACTGGTATTGATTCGGGAGACTGAAATGGAATTCACTCAAAGTCAAGTTAATGCTATCGTGCGTGAAGCCAAAGAAGCTGCTTTTGTTGCTTCGGACCATTATTTTAGGAAAACTCTAGGCGGTGTAGACCAATATGCCTGTGGCTTTGCTTGGGTAAATATCCACGGAGTCAAAGGCAACACCAAGCTGGGCAAAATGCTCAAAGAGGCCGGTGTACGACAGGACTATACCAAAGCATTTCAACTTTGGAACCCGTCGGGCATGGGAGTACAAAACATTGACACACTGGAAGCTGGTGCTGTGGCCGCAGCCAAGGTGTTTGAGAAGTACGGATTCCGAGCTTATGCAGGCTCAAGGTTAGACTAATGTCAGCACGTATCGCAGAACTGGCCGAAGAGGCCAGACTAGAAGTACCAAGCAATCTCACAGTAGGCGAATGGGTCGAGCAATACAATCAAATATTAGGTAGGAAAATCATAGACGACTGTGTTAAAATCTGCCAACAAGGCACTGATACTCAGACTACCAGCAGCGGCGCAG
>Ga0315909_10006804_pt1 | contig 12858 bp, 17 predicted proteins | sample LakEriMetagenome_11_FD_203527 | JGI IMG/M metagenome (GOLD analysis project Ga0315909, IMG submission 203527) | Freshwater fungal communities from buoy surface, Lake Erie, Ohio, United States - Buoy 2 MA125 | ecosystem: Environmental > Aquatic > Freshwater > Lake | place: USA: Lake Erie, Ohio...
GTTGTTGATTGTCTAATTGGTTTTTAACGATTGTGTATGGTGCGAATTCTAGCTTAGAAAACTCCTGTTCCTTACTTAGGAATTGCAGATATTTCAGTAGTTTCTCTTTGTCCCAATCAGTATAGATACGTTTACAGAGACTATGCAAGAAGTTTATTTGCTTTTCTGTAGCGACTCTATAAGACCCAAAATAGCCCATTTCTAAGCCTTGTCCTTGTCCTGATATAGGCGCAGGGGTTTCGGGGCTAATTTTGCCCTTATTTTGGCTTAAATCGGTATCTGGTGGGGTTTGCCAAGGGTCGTTTTCTGGGTTCACGTTACGTTGTACTTCCTCTCTAGAAGCAATACCTTTTGTAACAGCAATACCAAGAGCTGCAATAGCACGACCCCAAGCACTTGTTTCAAGGGTCATCATTTCAGCACCTTTTGCAAAGCCTCTAGCAGGTACACGTTCCCAAGCCCAGCCACTTGCATAAGCCATTTTGTCGCGTTCAGGGTAAGCAAACGCTTCACCATAAATATATGTTTCGCCGTTAAACTCCAGTACACCTTTGTATTGAAAATGCAAAGTGCCCTCTGGGAATTTGTCGTAAAACATTTGTATTCTGTCTTTAACTTCTATGTAGTTCTTTAGATAATCCACTTAGTTAACTCCTATAAATAGTCCGTAAAATTCTTGCAATTGTTCCATTTTGTTTATGCAATCACATTTCTCAAAGATGCACCTAGTTCTATGGTAATAATCCATAGTGTGGTAAGCGTGTGCTAAGAGCTGTGATATTGGGTAAAACTGTTTATCTAGCAAAATGCCCCTTTCGTTAAAGAAAGGCTAAGGCTTACCTGTGTCAAAACACGGCATTGAATTATAACAATTTGATAACGGCTTTAACGCCAGAGTTCGCCCTCGGCTATAAATGAGCCGTCTTTATTAAAAGACACAAGCTCAGGTTTAACTACCCCATCTTGCTCGTATACGATTCCAAAACCTGCCGACCAATTGGCTATAGATTCTTTTAAGTAACTCATTTTTTTGACATCACAAAGGTGACCAACTTCTACACCTGTTATTGTTGTTTGATTTGAACCATAGCCGTATGTTTGTCTTAAAATTCCTTGACGATGGGTGTGCGAGCAGATAACCGATTTATTTGTTTTCATCGCTAAATTAAGAGCTGTTGCGCCTGCTTGGCTAAAAAGTCTATTTTCATCGCCGTGTGCTAAAAGCCATCCTTTTGTAAATTCTTTTAATGACCTGTTGTAGGTTATGTTTATTTCTTTATCGTTATAGCCAAGTAAATTTTCTATTTTGATTGCGTCGATAACTGAAAATGCTGGTGCAAATTTGGATATGTAACGTTCAATTCTAGCTGTGTGGTTACTGCGTTGCATAATGAAAGGCTTACTGCGTCCAATAGCACTACGGAATTCTTTGAGCAAGCCTTTCAAACCTATTATATTCTTTTGTAAAGAACCCTCAAATTCTAGGGCTGTGCCACGTGCATAAGTTGATATGGTTTGACAATCAAGCTCATCACCAACACAAAGTAACTTATCTGGTTTGACATAATCAACATAATTTAAAAGTGTTTCAACATACGATTTCTTAATGTAAGGATATTGCAAATCTGAAATAACAACGTAACGCTTAATACGTTACCTCTTTCGTTTAGGCTTACCTAACTGTGTGTTAATACTATCTATAGTACTACGAATTTTTGTTACCTCAATCTGTAGGCGTGTCACTTTATCGTTTAATGAACTTCCTGAATTAGGAAATAACTGAGATTTCATTTTAGTAATTTCCACAGTTGCCTTGATAACCAAAATAAGAACAGTAATAAGTAAACCAATAATTCCAATAAGTTCATTTATCATTCTACTGACCCTCATACCAATTTGGATTGTAAAAATCGTCCTCATCGTCATCTTCATCAGGTGCAAGAGTGAATTGGTATTTTTCAGCAGCAAAGTTAATAATGCCAAATACTGAATGTTGTGGCATATCTTGATTTGCAACAATCTTTATAGTTTTCTTTTTGCCATCAAATAGCTCTAAGCAAGCAACAAAACCAACTATCAGTTTGCCGTCTTCGTGAGCTGTATTTACAATGCGTACAAGTTCACTAGCCATAACATCAGGTAGTTCTATTGTTTGTTTTTTAGCTTTAGGTTTGCTCATATTCCAAATGCCTTTCCGTTAAGGTCGCCTGCCTTAGTAAAGGATATATGCAAATGTGATACGTGAGGGTTAGACCCTTTGTAGACACGCCAAGCCCAATTCTGGCGTGGTGAGGCTATTCGGTGCTGGTGAATAATGTAACTAATTCTTTTGTCGCCCTTGAGTGCTATCATCTTGATATTTTCGGCTAATAGCCAAGATTCTTTAGATGAGCCTTTAACAAGGTCTGAGTCAATATCTATAGCACGAACCCACCCGTTTTTATCTGGGTTATGGTCTGACTTACGTGCGCTGTGTGATAGGTCGCCTAACCAGCCGTCACTACGTTTATCGCGTTTAGGGTATTTGGTATTTATTTCTGAGCGTAATTGCTCAGCTGCTTTACTTAGTCTTAGTTTTTTTAGCATTAGGGTTCATAGCTCCCATTGAAGCAGCTACGACAGCACCTAATACAGCTCTGTAATCAAGGGCAAAGTCTGTTGCTTGCCAAGCTGCCAAGAAAGCAATTGCAGCTAAAGAAAATTGTTTGTGGTTAAAGGATTGCATTTAGTTCTGCTTCTGTTAGTCCTGCTACGTCTGCAAGTTTTTTAATGGCGTCTTCTCTTGCCTTTTGCTTAGCCTTATACTCCGTTTCAAGTAGTGCTTGTGCGTCTGCTGTGGCTTTTCTGTCAGCAATAAACGCTTCTTTATCTGCACCAGTTAATTCAATCTTGTCATTATCTATTTGTATGTAAATTTTTTCGGTTGCCATTTTCATATTCCTTACTTGTTATATCCATAAACTGAAATTGAACCTGTTATTGTGCCACCAACAAAAAATGTTATGCCATCAAAACTTGTAGCCACGTTGTGTATATTTGTAATGATTCTAAGTAATGGACCAGCAGCATAATTTCCATGTGCAATAGAACTTGTTTTTAATGCTTCAAAAGGGTTAGTAATATCAATAGTTGTAATATTCCAATGAGTGCTAGAACTACCTGCGCCTGCCATAGCAAATAGCCCAGAAGTTTGGCTTGTACTTCTTGAGCCTGAAAGTGAAGTGTTATCTGCTGAAATATCTTGATAATCATAATTGGTTGTTGAATTATCTGAACCACTTGCTCTTAATCTAAAATTGACTGCTTGGTTCGTTGAAGAAGTACATCTTAAAACAAGTCTGTAATTTTCGTATGTTGCACTAAAAACGTTGTTTAAGGATTGACTGGCTACTGCACTAAAACTAGTTGTATTCAGTAAAACCATTCCAGCCTTTTTAGTACCAAGAGCTGTGTTCATAGCTGTATCAACAGCATCACCCAAATCGCGTATCGCGTCTGCTCCATTTTTTACTAAATCAGTATCGGCAGGCGTTGGAAACGAATAATTCGTTGTATTCGGCATAGTCTCTAGTTTATCCTTTTCTTAAATAACGTCAAGCCACGTAGTCGTATTGTCAAGGTTTTGCCATTGGATAACGTCGTTATAATCTTCCCATTGGACGTCAAGGGTTGAATAGATTGAGTTAGAAACAGACATTGTTAATTCTAGGTTTTTGCGTCCTAGTGTCCAAGTCCAGCCCTCAACAAAACCCTCAAAATAACCCTCAGGTATCAAACCGATTGGGATATTGTCCAAATACAAAAGGGTATCCATTGTGACACCTAGCAGATCATTACGGACAGTATCGGTCATTGCACCATTAGCAAGGTTTACAGATATTGCTTCTAGCGACGTTCTTGGTGTGCCACGATAATTAACAAAGTTCACAGCTTGTTCTTGAGCGTCTAATTGTTGCGCCAAAATGGTGCTTCTGATTTCTTGCAATAAACCATAATTATTTATTGACGTATCGTTTTCAGCTGCTTCCTCGGCTATTGGGTCGTCATATTGAATAATTACGCTGTTAGTAATATCTGCTGTTTGTAGTCTTGTTTGTATGTCAGCATTAACTAAATCTGCGTCAAGTTCAATAAGATTAGTTGCATAGTTAGCACTTCTGCGTTCAGCGTCAGCGTAACCAATCTCAAAATCTGCTGTGTCGTACAAATATCCTAAACCTGATTGTTGGGTTAAATCTGTTAGGTTTGAGGCTTGATCTATTTCAGGGCTTCGAGCTAGTACTTCGTAACGTCCAGCGTCAATTGTGTCTATGCCTTGCACACCATAATTAGCCCAAGTTTCGGTAGTAAAATCGTTCCAAGTAAGTGTGTTACTTAAATCTTCCCAAGCAACGAATAGCGTTTCTTCAAGTATTCGTTGTATTCGTGCGCCGTCTAATTCTTCTGGGTAACTAACAGCACCAGCAGTACGTTTAACAAGTAAACCAAGTGCACCTATTGCTTGTATTTGTAATGTGTTAGGTTCACCACCTAAACCAGCCCCATTAAAACTATTGTAAACACCTGAAACTTCACCTGTAAACAATTTGACATAAGCACCTGTTGAGTCAGTAACTTCTATAAGTACTGTGTCAAGTAGTTCAACTACTGGGCTTGCGCCGTCAAGGTTTAATAATTCTATATTGCAGTAACTTGGTTGCGTTGGCTCAAAGAAATCATTACGACCATAAGTGATTGTGCCACCACTAAGAATTACAGAAGTTTGTACAACTCCAGCAATAGTGACCCTATATGTTGGTGTGTAAACTGTCATAAGTTTATCTAAAACCGAAGTTGAAAGGTTTTATACCTGTTGTTTTAAGTGCTGTGTTTTGCACTTTAGTAATAGTTCTAGCTGTGCCTTGTGGATCTATTGCACCTCGGACGTTGTTGTTAATTACAACTGTTGGTTTTTGTGTGTTAATTCCTACCAAGCCTTGTACTTTGCCTGATAATGGGGCGTCTGGGGCAAATTGACCTGTTGCGCTTGCAAATTGACCTATAAGTGACTCATCAAAGGCTTGCTTAAAATCTCTAAACTTTTGTACAGCTGCGTCAATCTTTGTAAACAAACTATCTAAACCATTAACCATTGCTGTTAATAAGTTAATAAATTTTACAAAACCTGACTCTGCACCTGTTGAAGAATCAAATTGTCCTACTAAAGTGCCAAGACCTGATCCAAGATTACGTAAGGCTTGCCCTAAATTATAACCAGCGTCCTCAGCCGTATTTGTTTTGTCCTCAAACATTCCTAATGCAGGTACTACTGATTTCTTTTTACCTGTTAAGCCGTCTACAAGTCCTTGTAATGCTGGTGCAAGTGTTTCTGTTGCAATTTTAGCAAAACGTTCTAACAAAGGTAGAATGGCTTTTCCTAAATCTTCTTTTGCTTCCCCAAATGCAACATTTAATCTTGCCATACGTCCAGCAAAAGTATCTGCAGCTACGTCAGCTTGTCCAGCAAAAGTTTCAGACAAAGCAATAACGGCTTTATCAAAGTCTTTAGTCTTGATTATATTTTCGTCGAGTGGGACACCAATACGTTTTAATGCGCCTAAATTGCCGTCATAGGCTTTACCTAGGGCTTCTGTAACTGTGGCAAGGTCTTTGCCTGTACCAGCAGCTATATCTAATGCAAGTTGTTGTAATTTTTGTGCTTTGGTTACGTCTTGTGTTGATCTAACAAGTCTGTCAAGGCTTGGACGTAATTGGTCGTCTGTAATGCCTGTAGCTCGTGCTGTTTTGTCAATGTAATCTTCTGTGGCTTTGATTTGAGAATCTGTAGCCTTAGTAACGTTTTTTAACGTTTGTGCTAAACCTAGTTGGGCTTTTTCATCTTCAATAGCTGCTTTAACGGAATCAACACCAATTTTGATAGCTGCTACACCTGCAGCTGCACCAAGAGCTGCAAAAGCGAGAGCACCCGTTTTAAGTGCGCTACCTAACTTGTCTGAAAATGTGCGTGTTTCTTTATCGGCTTTATCTAGCCCGTCTATGAATTGTTTTGTGTCAGCAAGTAATGCAAGTTTCAGTGTCCTAATATCAGCCATTATAAACCTGCTTTCCAAGCGTCTCTAATACGTTCATAACCTTTAAGCCATTCTTGAGCAATTGTTGGTTGAAATCTTGACATTGCACGATACAACCACCAACCCTCTTTACCACCCTTGCCAGAGCGTCTTGGGAACTGTTTGTATTGCTTTGATCCGAATTCATTACCCATTATCACATAACCAGCACTAAAAGCACTAGAGCCAACTTTTCGATTACCACCAATACTAAAACTTGGTGCTTTATCCGATTTAGATATTTTAATTGAGTCAGCAACGGCTCGTGCTTGTTTTACATTGTAAGGAGCATTGTTAGCTGCACCTTTAGCATAATTAGCACCACGTTCTGCTAAAGCACTAGCTATTTGTTTCATATCTTTTTTGGCTATGTCGTCCATTTTACTAAATGCACGAAGAAGTCCACGATAGTCTTTATCAACTTTAACTAATTGAATTGCTTTAGCCATTATTGCGCTCGTTCAATACGTCTATAGCTGTAGCCCATATTTCGGGTTCTGCATTGAGCCAATAGTCGGGTGTTATCCCAGTTGCTATTGCTAGTTCTACTGCTGTTCGCCCGATACTTCGGGCTTGGTAAAATTTGCTGTCTCAAAATCAGAAGCTGTAATATCGGTGACTTTACTTTTCCAAATGTCAAAGTTTTCAACTTTTTTGGTAATGCGTTGTTGCATTTTGTGAGCCAAGAAAAGAAGAAGCGTATTGCTTGGTGTGCTTTCTTCAATAAGTATTCTAACAATTGACTTGCCATTATATAGTTCTTTTTCTGCAAGTGATAGTTCAATTGGTCTAGTCCATTCATCAAACTTTTCACCTGTTTCTAATTCCCATAATAATTTCAGTTTAAGCATTTGTGTGCCCCTGTTCTGTTTGTTGTTGTTACGCTGTTAGATCTTCGCTTGGAATACCGACAACTTGTAGTGATACTGAACAAGTTTGTGCGTCTGCACCTGAAGCAGTAATTGGTGGGTATTGTGGTAATACTGTACCAGTTAAAGTTACACCTGTTGTTAGTGTCAAAACAAAAGCCAGAGCTGTGTCTGGTGCTGACTCGGTTGCGTCCCAAAGTGCTTTGTATAAGCTGTCTGGGCTTTTACCTGCGTCGTTCAAGAAGTTGATATCAAGAGTGACGTTTGAGTCAATGTATTTGTAGGCTTTGCCTGCAAGAGTGTCAAATGTTAAACGTTCGGTATCAAAGTTGATAGCAGAATCTAAAATTTGTTCACTATAGTTTTTAGTAGCAATAGTTAAAGTTAAACTACGACCACTTAAAATAGTTGTTGCCATTTCGTACCTTTCTTAGCCTGTGTAGGCTGTTTGTAGTTGTATTTCAGCAGTTAATAGATCAGTACTATTAGTGCTTCTGATTCTTGGGCTACTTACAGACAAGATTATCCAAGTTGTCGGTAATAGTCCAAGGATTGTTTCTATATCGTCTTCCAAGTTTTTTAGCGCGCTTGGGTTAGAATACGTTGTACTAACAACTTCTAATGTTAGTCTTACGTAATAGTTTTTGCTATTGCCTATAACCATTGGTTCAAGGTATGGGTCACTAGCTAAAATTAAACAGGCTGGTGGGATAATAATATCTGGGACGTGATCGTAACAGCTGTAGTTGCTGTTTGATGTGATTGCTGTTTTAAGGTCTGCGCGCAAAGTGCTTAACGGCATAATTAACCTACTTGACTATTAGAGTCAATATATTTACTAATTAAACCTGTAACTTTGTACAAAAGGGTTCTGCCCATTCTGTAGGGGGCGGGCGTGTAATCAAGGGCTTGCTGTGTGCCACCTGCAGCTAGTCTTGATTGGAATACGTCTACAGCGATTTGTAGCACAGCTTCTTCAACAGCTGCTACGCCGTCATATTGTGATAAATCATTTTCAGCTGCAATACCATTAGGTATAACGTTGTAATAATCTTTGTGAATTGGTGCGCCTGTTGTTGTGATTCTAAAAGTGTATGGATCTACTATTTCTGAAATTGTTTTGTTGCCGTTTACGTGTGCTTCAACACCTGATAAGGCTACTGTTTGTCCGTCATAAAATTTGTGTGGTCTTGTTGTGTGAATTGTTGTTTCGGTTGCTGTTGCTGAATAGTGTTTGTCTATTCCAACTTTCCATTGAATAAGAAAATCACCAATAGCGTCTTCAGCTGTGTTAATTATTGCGTTTAGTGCTGTGTCGTCGTAAAGAGTATTTGGAACGCCAAGTACAGCTCTTAATTGTGTTGCTGTTACTAATACTGGCATTTTATTTCCTCTCGTTTAGGGTGAGGCTAGCCACAGGGGCGAGACTAGCCTCACGATTTAGTGGTTTATCAGGACTTGTTAAACCAGTTTGCGCCAGCTGCAATTTTTGTAGCAAGGGCACCAAATCCGTAGTAATTTACATCGATTTGGCCAGTATTGATTACTGCTGTGCGTAGTGACAATCTTGGTGATTCGTACCAAGTGTATGAATCTGGGTTTAATACAACCATTGAATAGTCGCCTAAACCAGTTCCACCAGTTCCAGTCATTGAACGTGATACATACATATCAAGTCCAGCAATTTGACCACGTAAACTTTGTGGGCTTACTGCGCCACCAGCGTTGCTTGGTTGTGAAGCTGTGTAGATTGGTCTGCCTGCTTCGTTGTAACCCATAATTTTACCCCATTGTTGAGGGCTAACTACAACGTTACGAGCAAAACCAAGTGAAGCTGAATAAACAGCTGCAGCTGCTGAGGCAACGTATTCAAGAAGACCTGTTTTGTCTTCGGTTGTTGCTGTTGCGTTTAGTGTACCTGCGTTTGCAACTTCGCCCATTACGTATGCGTCTGTTGCTTTAGCGTATGCAAATTCCATTTGACGAACTAATTCATCAAAGAATACTGGTGATGAACGATCTAGTAATTCAACTGACAATGTTTGTTGTCCACCAAATTTTTTAACTGCAACTGATACAAAAGAAGAAGCTGTATCTGTTTCAGATAATGCTGCTGCTTCTGCTGCTTCTGCAACTGTTGGTGCTGTTGTAATTTTAGGAATCTCAAAAGACATACCTGAAGCTGGAAGTGTTGCGCGTGAAATTGCGTCAATAAATCCTCTATCAGCGTTTGATATTCCGTTAATTACTTCGGTTGATTGTGGGGTTGGAATAAAGGCTGCGTTGTTGCCAGTTGTGTCAGCTGCCATAACGTATTGACGGCTGTCTTCGTTTCCAAGTGCTGCACGAATGTTGTGTTCTAAGTATGAACCTTTAGAAACAATTGGGCTTCGTGGTGCTGTGAAAATTGCAGGACGTGAATTACGTTCCTGTGCTTCAACAGCTGGGGCTGCAACTTCTGCTGCAACTTCCTCTATTACTTCTGGGGTAACTTCGTTTGACACGATAGTTTCCTCGCTTTCTGTTGTTGGTTGTGAAGCGTCTGCGCTTGCAGCTACTTCGGTTATTTGTGCGTATTCGCCAAATGCTGGAAATGTGACGTGTGAAACTTCTTTTAAGGTTGCTTCATTAACAATTACTTGTTCGCCTTTGGTGACGTAGTCGTCAATCATTGCGCCTACGCTAAAGCCAGTTCGTAAACCCTCTTGTGCTTCGGCTAATGCGTCATCACCTGCATTGGTTCGTGCTATCTTGAATGTTCCGACAATTCCTTTGTCGTCTTCTTCATATCTTGATAATTTGCCTATTGGTCTTGTCATATCGTGTTCGGTAAAAAGTTTTATACCCTCACCGATCTTTAATGAGCCTTGTTGAAATACAACGTCGCCCATATTGGTATGTCCTACTTGACCAAAAGGGACAATAACGCCTGTTAATTCACGTTTTGATGAATTAGCTGCGATAATGTCGGTTGAGAATTTAATAAAGTTATTCATTTATCAAATCTTCCCTTTCTCTTGCTTCCTCTACTGTCATTACACCTAAAGGAATAAGTTTTGTGTATATGTCTGCGCGTTCTTGTGCGCTTGGGCTGTAAAATTCTTCAAGATTGTATTTTACTATAGATCCACGTGGGGTTATGTCGTTGTCGCTTAATCTTTGTGTTACACAAGTCATTAAAGGACGTAAAGATAAGTCAATAAGACTTCTGCGTTCAGCTGTAACGTTTGAGTAAGTCATTGAGCCACCTGCATTACCACCTACATAGTATTCAGGCAGATTACAAGCCCTAGCAATTTCGGAAGCCATATATTGACGTGCTTGATTTAGCGTTAATTGTTCTGGGCTAAATCCTATGCTCTGAAAATCTATTGTGTCATTAACAAAAGCTGTGCCACGTGTTTGTCGTGCTTCTTTCCAAGAATTTAATAGGGCTGTAACTCTTTCGGCAGGCATAGGCAAGTTTGATTTCAACACAACGTTAGGTGTTGGTTCGTCTGCAAATCTTTTAACTGCCTTTTCTAAAGCTAGTGCCGTAAGTATTGTTGTTCCTGCTCTTACAAGTAGTCCTTCGTCATAGCCTGTAAACGGAATTAAAGAACCAAGACCAGTATCAGGTACACGATTGCCGTCTACGCTGTAATAACGTACGTTGTGACCTAATGAATCTAAAGTTCTTGTAATACGACTTACTGAAATCCATTCAGCAGATAAAGGTCGTCCGTCTGTGCCAAGTTCAAGTATTCTTAAATATCCTTGACCTGTAAATAACAAATCTTCTGCCAGAAATGTATATACAGATTGTCCTGTCATACGTGGGTCTGGTTGTCTAATAAATGGTGGGGTCGGAACTTTACTGTTGTTTGATTCGCGTCTAACTTCTAGAGGTAATGATCCGATAGTTGCACAAATTATATTTCTAGCTCTTGCAACAGCTGGTACTTGCATAGCTTGGGCGCGTGTAACTGCTGATAAACCAAAATAGTCAAATGGTTGGGCGTATTGTTGATAATTGTATGGTGCAACAGCTGCGTCTATTTTGTTTGCGCTGTTGTCTGGTGTAACACCAAGAAGATTTTGGAAGAAGCCCATAACTTCTAATTCTTTACCAAATCGTTATAATAGTCAAGCACCTATGCAACTACAATGTCTTGGTTTGACCCACGTATGCCGTACTGTTCAGCCTTAAATATCGCTAAGACCATTGAAATAGCAGCTGTTGATTGTTGTCGGCGCATAATATACCAAGCCCCCGACTCATTTGCTTTTTTAATACAAGAATTAACACTAGCTGTTAGATCAGGTTGATTACTGTGTGCTAAACGACCACCACTCATAGCCGATAATGTTGAATCGCACGCTTGGTAGTAATCACTTCCTTTAATGACTTCTGCGTTTATGCCTGCTTGTCTTAGCTTGGCAACAACTGAGTCACCACTAAACCTGTTAGCAACGATTGCTTCTGCGTTGTAATGTTTAGCCCATTCGGATACACGTCCAGCAATTATTAAATCATCTATTGCGTATTCTGATTCAACTGATTCCATAAGACCTACAGCTATTGAACCGTCGTCTAGTACTTGTGTTCCTGTTAAAGCCCAGCTTGTTCGTTCTGGTGATATTTCTAAACCTAACCAAGTTGGTCTATCTGGTTTAAGTTGTAAGTTTGGTTGCATACAAGCATTGAAAGACCCAAGTGGCCAAGGGCTGTTCATTGTTGTTATCCACATACTTAAACATTCGGTCATAAATACTTCTGTGGGGTCTGACATTCTGGCTTTGATTGCTGAAATGTCAATGGTGCGTCCTAGTGCAGGGTTTGCTTCTTTCCAGCCCTCTATGTCGTTTAGTTTTCTGTGTGGTGCTGCTGACCATTCCATAAAGTTAATATCATCTTGGGTATCTTTTTCGATTTTTTCTAAAGCACGTTGTCTAAGATTGTTTAATACAACGCTTTGGTGGTCTCCTGCGTTACTAATGAAAAATCCTTGAGAATTTGGACGCGCTTGCATTGTATAAGCTAATGCTGAGTATGCGTCAAAGTTTTTATGTTGCCTTACTTCGTCCAGATAAACCACATCTGAAGATAAACCTCTAGCTGCGCCTGCTGTTGGTGCAATAATTTTATATCTACAACCTGATCCTTTAATTTCTATTTCTTCTCGACCATTAGCTCTTGTTATGTGTTTAACTTTACGTCTAAGCCAATCAAAATTATCTACAACTTCTATAACCTGTCTAAATGTTTCAAGTGATAAGTCTCTGTTTTGTGCTGTTGCTACTTGTAGTTTTTCGTCCCATAAGTAAAGCCCTGCAAGGATACGCATACGTAGTAAATGTGTTTTACCATTTTGTCTAGCTGCAATAATTAAGTTTGTTTTATGTTGAAATGAGCCGTCTTCTTTTATTTTGCTTGTTTCAAGTATGACGTTTTCTTGCCACGGCAGTAAAGGCATACCAATCTGTTTAGCAAACTCAACAACTTCGTGACCTTTAGTTTGGCTGGCTATTGGTGTGGTCTGTAGTCTCGGTTCTGAGTTGCCGTAATGCTTCAAGTGGGTCTTCACCAACTTCTAATTCAGGTTTCTCTTTACGACCAAACAAGCTAAGCCCATACTTATCTAAAATCTGTTGCAGTTGCGCCATATACTTAACTTCTTCAATAGGTTTAAGTGTTCCACCGTCTAAAACACCAGCTAGAGTAAACGCCATAGCCATACCAGCTGCGTCCAAGTCTGAAATAATTCCCTGACGTAACGCTTCTTCGTGTGCACGATCTAATGCTGGCAGAATTCTGTGCTTTTCTTCTTTAATCATTACGATTAGCCCCTTTAGGTAATTGGAACGGCGTTTTAAGCTCTTTCGGAGAGAAAGAAGTA